>Ga0228699_1000041_pt1 | contig 128293 bp, 115 predicted proteins | sample McNCre217_Aug_MG_FD_178016 | JGI IMG/M metagenome (GOLD analysis project Ga0228699, IMG submission 178016) | Freshwater microbial communities from McNutts Creek, Athens, Georgia, United States - 2-17_Aug_MG | ecosystem: Environmental > Aquatic > Freshwater > Creek | place: USA: Georgia... | reverse complement strand
TGGCGGATCTGACCGGGCTCGAACGGCTCAATCATGCCGTGCTGCTCGGCCATGCGGCGAATCCATTTGTCTGATTTGATGCTCATGGTGTGATTCTAGGGTCTCAGTGGTCGCCTTCGGCAAAGCGCTCAAAGCAAGCCTTCAGCTCGTGCAGCCACTTCTGGCGCTGGGGCTCGGGCACAAAGCTGGCTTCAAAGCTGTTGCGGGCCAGCGCGTAGGCTTGCTGCGCCGTGAGGCCTGTGGCTTCAAAGGTTTGCACAAAGTTGTCGTTGATGTAACCGCCAAAGTAGGCGGGGTCGTCGGAGTTGATGGTCACGCACAGGCCCGCGTCCAGCAACTGACCAATGTTGTGTTGCTTGAGGTCTGGGAAGACGCACAGCTTTTGGTTGGAGAGCGGGCACACCGTGAGCGGCGTGCGGTCTTGGGCCAAACGCTGCATCAGCGCGGCGTCGTGCACGGCTTGCACACCGTGATCGATGCGCTCGACGTGCAACACATCCAAGGCGCTCCACATGTAGGCGGGCGGGCCCTCCTCGCCCGCGTGGGCCACGAGGTGCAGGCCGTGGGCGTGCGCCAAGGCGAACACGTTTTTAAACTTTTCGGGTGGGTGGCCCACCTCGCTCGAATCCAAACCCACGCCGATGAATTTGTCTTTGAACGGCAAGGCGGCATTGAAGGTTTGCAGCGCGGCCTCTTCGCTCAGGTGGCGCAAGAAACACAAGATGAGTTGGGCGCTCACGCCCAGCTGCGCTTGCGCATCTGCGCAGGCACGGTGCAAGCCGTTGATGACGGTGGCCATCGGCACGCCCCGCTCGGTGTGGGTTTGCGGGTCAAAGAAGATTTCGGCATGCACCACGTTGTCGGCCTTGGCGCGTTGCAAGTAGGCCCACGCCATGTCGTAAAAATCTTGCTCGTGCAGCAACACGCTGGCACCGGCGTAATAGATGTCCAAAAAGCTTTGCAGGTTGGTGAAGGCATAGGCGGCACGTAGGGCCTCGACATTGGCATAAGGCAACGTCACGCCATTGCGTTCGGCCAACGCAAAGATGAGCTCAGGCTCCAGCGAACCTTCGATGTGAATGTGCAATTCCGCCTTGGGCATGACGCGCAAAAGCTTGGGCAAATTGACAGTGGCAACAGCGTGGACTTTGAACATGGCTTTCTCCTTGACCTTCAACAAGTGGCTTGGGCTTCATGCTAACCAAGAATGGAGCGCATGAAAAAAAAAGGCCACCCAAGGGTGGCCTTTGTGTGCAAGCACCTCGACTTACTTGCCGCCTGGCACTTTGCCTTCCACGCCTTTGACGTAGAAGTTGATGCCGCTCAAGAATTTGTCGTCAGCGATTTCGTCTTTCTTCAAGACTTCTTTGCCAGCGTTGTCGAGCAAGGGGCCTTTCCAGATGGCGAAGCTGCCGTCTTTCAAACCTTTTTTCACATCGTCCACTTTGGCTTTGGTATCGGCTGGCACGTCTTCGGCAATCGAGATCAAATCGATGGCACCGTCTTTCACGCCAGACCATGTGTGGCCGCCACCGGTCCACTTACCTTCCAGGGCCGCCCGTGTGGCGTTGATGTAGTAAGGCGTCCAGTTGATGACGGCAGAAGCCAAATGAGCCTTGGGGCCGTAAGCAGTCATGTCAGAGTCCCAACCGAAAGCGCGCTTGCCTTTGTCTTGCGCTGTCTTCAACACAGCGGGAGAGTCGGTGTTTTGGAACAAGATGTCAGCACCACCGTTGATGAGCGAGGTGGCAGCTTCGGTTTCTTTCGGTGGGTTGAACCACTCGTTGACCCACACCACTTTGGTCTTGACTTTGGGGTTGCTCGATTGCGCGCCCAAGGTGAAGCTGTTGATGTTGCGGATGACTTCAGGAATTGGGATGGAAGCCACGACGCCCAAGGTGTTGCTCTTGGTCATCTTGCCAGCAATCACACCCGCCATGTACGCGCCTTCGTAGGTGCGGCTGTCGTAGGCGCGCATGTTGGCCGCTTGCTTGTAGCCGGTGGCGTGCTCGAACTTCACATCAGGCGTGTCGGCCGCCACTTTGAGCATGGGCTCCATGTAGCCAAAGGTGGTGCCGAAGATCAGCTTGTTGCCTTGACCCACCATGTCGCGAATCACGCGTTCGGCATCTGCAGACTCAGGCACGTTTTCCACGAATGACGTTTCGATCTTGTCACCAAACTCCGCTTGCAAGGCTTTGCGTGCGTTGTCGTGCGCAAACGTCCAGCCGCCGTCGCCCACTGGGCCGACATAGGCGAATGCAATTTTCAAAGGCTCAGCCTTGGCAGCAGAAGCAGGTGCCTCGGCGGGCTTGACTTCTTCTTTTTTGCCACAGCCCACCAACACAGCCGCCGACACGGCAGTCAAGCCTGCCACTTGCAACCAGCGACGTTTGATCAAGTTAGTCATTCAAAAATCCTTGTTTAAAAGAACCATTACAAAAGCGAACAAATTATCAACCAGGGAAAAATGGTTTTCCAATCGAAGCGGGCATATTTACCCTGAGCCAACTCGGATTTTTAGAAATCAAGGCCAGCACCACGATGGTGGACACGTAAGGCAGCATGCTCAAAAACTGGCTAGGCACATCGCCCCCCGTGGCCTGCAAATGAAACTGCAGCATGGTCACGCCCCCAAACAAATAAGCCCCGAGCAACACGCGCGCTGGACGCCATGTGGCGAATGTGGTGAGCGCCAACGCAATCCAGCCCTTGCCTGCAATCATGCCCTCGACCCACAGGGGTGTGTAAATGATGGCGATGTACGCACCGGCCAAACCACACAGCGCCCCACCCACCATGACCGCACACAAACGAATGCGGCGCACGGGGTAGCCCAGCGCATGCGCCGATTCGGGCGATTCGCCCACGGCGCGCAGCACCAAGCCCGCACGGGTTTTGTAGAAGAAATAAATCAACCCCAAGGTCAGCGCAATCGCGCCGTACACCAACGGGTGGTGTTTGAACAAGGCAGGGCCGATCACCGGAATGTCTGCCAACCAAGGCACCTCAAACTGCATGCGCTCAGGCAACTTGGCTTGCACGTAACTGGTTCCCACAAAAGCAGAAAAGCCACCGCCAAACAAACTGAGCGCCAAGCCCGTGGCGTACTGGTTGGTGTTGAGCCAAATCACCAGCACACCAAACAGCGCAGCCATCAAAGCGCCAGCGCCCATGCCGGCCAAAAAGCCCAACGTGTCACTGCCCGTGGTGACGACCGTGGCAAAGCCGGCAATCGCGGCGCAGAGCATCATGCCCTCTGCACCTAAGTTGACGATGCCTGCTTTTTCGTTGATCAAGAGGCCGAGTGATGCCAGCGCCAAAACAGTGCCAGCATTCATGGTGGCGGCCCACAAGAGTGCATAAGTCTCCATGTGCATCTCCATCACAGTGCCTCCACAGAATTTGAATGCGCGGCGCGACTGACCCAGCGCACGCGGTATTGCATCAAGGTGTCACACGCAAGCAGCGTGAACAAGAGCAAGCCTTGAAACACGCCCGTGAGTGAACGCGGCAACCCCAAGCGCGATTGCGCCAACTCGCCGCCGATGTAAAACATGCTCATCAGAACAGCCGACAGCACCATGCCCACCGGATGCAAGCGCCCGACAAACGCCACGATGATGGCCGCAAAGCCGTAACCTACCGGCACAAACGGTGTGAGCTGACGCAGCGGCCCCGCCACCTCTAAACCACCCGCCAAACCCGCTGCCGCGCCCGAAGTGAGCAAGGCCAACCACAAAGCCTTGCGCGACGAGAAGCCTGCATACCGCGCCGCATCAGGCGCCAAACCGCCCACTTGCTGTGCAAAGCCTGCGTGCGTGCGAAACAAGAACACCCACAACGCGCCCACCCCCGCCAAGGCCATGAGCACACCCACGTTCACCCGTGTGCCGCTGATGAGCTTGGGGATTTGCGTGATGGCATCAAAGGTTTTGGTTTGCGGAAAGTTGTAGCCCAGTGGGTCTTTCCAAGGGCCATAGACCAAGAAGTTGAGCACCATGATGGCCACGTACACGAGCATGAGGCTGACCAAAATTTCGCTGGCATGAAAGCGGTCGCGCAAGAACGCCGTGATGCCCGCCCACACCATGCCGCCCACCACGCCCGCGAGCAAGATGAGCACCCAAAAGCCAGCGCCTGTGTGGGCGTCGGCCATCAAGGCAACGCCAGAGGCAAACACCGCGCCCATGACAAATTGGCCCTCAGCGCCGATGTTCCATACATTCGATCGAAAGCAAACCGCCAAGCCCAAAGCAATCAGTAACAGCGGCGTGGCCTTGACCATCAACTCGGACAAGGCATACACACTCTTGATGGGCTCCCAAAAGAACACGCCCAAACCGCGCACGGGGTCTTTGCCCAAGGCGACAAACAACAAAACACCCAACACCACTGTGATGGCGAGCGCCAGCAAGGGCGAGGCGTAGCGCCACAGCTTGGAAGTTTGGGCGCGGGGCTCAAGGCGCAACATGGTTCACCTCCTGCGTTGCGTTGTCCCAAAGGCCACTCATCCACGCGCCGATGCGCGAGACGTTGGCCTCTTCACGCGAAAGCGCGGGCGACAAGCGGCCATCGGCGATCACATGCAAACGGTCTGACAGCTCTAGCAATTCGTCCAACTCCTCACTCACCACCAACACGGCGCAGCCTGCATCGCGCAGGGCCAAGAGCGCTGCGCGAATTTGCGCAGCAGCGCCCACGTCTACACCCCAAGTGGGTTGCGAGACGATGAGCAACTTAGGCGCCGCCTCAATCTCGCGGCCCACCAAAAACTTTTGCAAATTGCCGCCCGAGAGCGACTGCGCCGCTGCATCGGGCCCACCGGCCTTGACCTTGTATTTAGCAATGATGTCTGCCGCTTGCGTTTGCAAGCTGTGCAAATTGAGCCAACCGACTACGCCACCGACACCGTTGGAAGACACCGCCTCGTGCCGCGTGAGCAAGAGGTTTTGCGCCAAGCTCAAGCTGGGCACCGCGCCTCGGCCCAAGCGCTCTTCGGGCACAAAGTGCAGGCCCAAGGCACGGCGTTGGTCGGGGTCGAGTTGGCCCACGGCTTGACCACGCAATGCAATCGCTTGCGGCTGCGCACGGCGGTCTTCGCCCGACAAGGCAAACAACAATTCGCGCTGCCCGTTGCCAGACACACCGGCAATGCCCACAACCTCGCCCGCACGCACTTGCAGGCTCAGGCCTTTGAGGTCCACGCCAAACGGGTCATCCGCTTTCAAAGCCAAGTCTTGCACGTTGAGCACCACCGCGCCCGGCTTGTGCTCGCGCACATGCAGCTCAGGCGGCAAGCTGCCAATCATCAATTGGCTCAACGAAGCATTGGTTTCTTGGCGCGGGTCGCACACGCCCGTCACGCGACCTGCACGCATCACCGTGCAGGCGGTGCACAAGGCACGAATTTCGTGCAGCTTGTGGCTGATGTACAAAATGCTGCGCCCCTCTGCCGCCAACTGGCGCAACACCACAAATAGTTTTTCCACCGCCTGCGGCGTGAGCACCGAGGTGGGCTCGTCCAAGATGAGCAGCTGCGGATTGGTGAGCAAAGCGCGGATGATTTCGACGCGCTGCATTTCTCCCACGCCCAGCGTGTGCACAGGGCGTTCGGGGTCAATGTCGAGGCCGTATTGCGCAGCGGTGTGGGTGATGCGCTGCGTTACTTCGGCAAGGGTGAGCGATTTGTCCAAACCCAGCCACACGTTCTCAGCCACGCTCAGGGTTTGAAACAGGCTGAAGTGTTGGAACACCATACTGATGCCCAGCCGCCGCGCCTCTTGCGGGTTGCGAATGTTCACCACCTCGCCGTTGAAGCGCACCTCACCCGCGTCGGGCTTGACCGCGCCGTAGATGATTTTCATCAACGTCGATTTGCCCGCGCCGTTTTCGCCCAGCACCGCATGAATTTCGCTAGGCTGCACGGTGAGGCTGACACCGTCATTGGCCACCACCGCAGGGTAGCGTTTGGTGATGTGAGAAAGGGAAAGACGGGGCTGAGTCATCCCCGTAGGTTACAACACCAAGATGGCCCGAAAGTCGTTCACGTTGGTGTGGGTGGGGCCTGAAATGACCAAATCACCCACGGCTTCAAAAAAACCGTAGGCATCGTTTCGGTCTAGGCAATCGGCGGCTTTGACGCCTGCGGCGTCAGCACGCGCTAGGGTGTCGGGCGACACCCGTGCGCCTGCGTTGTCTTCGATGCCGTCAATGCCATCGGTGTCGGCGGCGATGGCCCATACATTGGGCTGCGCTTGCAAAGCCACGGCAAGACCGAGGCAGAACTCACCGGCACGGCCGCCTCGCCCCTTGGGCGTGCCCGGCGCTTGCTTGCGGATCGTCACGGTGGTTTCGCCACCGCTCAAGATGACGCACGGTTTCTGGAAAGGCCCTTTGCCGTGTGCAGCCGCACGCGCCAGCGCCGCATGCACTTTGCCCACTTCACGCGATTCGCCTTCTAGCTCGTCGCTCAACACATAGGCGTTCAGGCCTGCGGCGCGGGCCAGCTCGGCAGCTGCATCGAGCGATTGTTGAGGAGTGGCGATCAGGTGCACGGGCTGTTTGTCCCACGCAGGGCTGGGCTTGGGGGTTTCTAAGGTGCCTGCTTGCAACGCAGCCTCAATCGCTGGTGGCACTTCGATTTTGTAGCGCTTCAAGATGGCCAGTGCATCGGCGCAGGTGGTGGCGTCGGCCACGGTGGGGCCGCTGGCGATCACTGATGGGTCGTCGCCCGGCACATCGCTGATGGTGAGCGTCACCAGTTGCGCAGGTGCGCACGCGGCAGCCAAGCGGCCACCTTTGATGCGCGAGAGGTGTTTGCGCACGCAGTTCATTGCGCCAATACCGGCACCGCTGTGGAGCAAGTCTTTGTTGATGCGTTGTTTGTCTTCGAGCGTCAAGCCCTCGGCGGGCAAGGTGAGCAAGGCAGAGCCGCCGCCCGAGATGAGGCACAAGACCAAGTCGTCTTCGGTCAGCCCTTGCGTCAGAGCCAAGATGCGCTCGGCAGCAGCAAGGCCCGCTGCATCGGGCACGGGGTGCGAGGCTTCGACCACCTCAATGCGCTCGGGCAGACCCTCTGGGCGCGTTGGGATGTGGTGGTAACGCGTGACCACCAAGCCGGACAAAGGCTTGTCGGCAGGCCACAAGGCCTCGACCGCTTGCGCCATCGCCCCGCCTGCTTTGCCCGCGCCTAAGACCACGGTACGGCCTTTGGGTGGGGTGGGCAAATAGGCAGCGGTGTTGTGCAGCGGCAGGGCGCGATGCACCGCTGCGTCGAAGAGCTTGCGAAGAAAGGCTTGAGGGTCTGTGCGTGGGTCAGTCATTGAAGGATCGTAACGCCAACACGCCTCCGATCAAGCCAACCAGCCTTTGAGCGACGCCGTCATCTTCTCGGCAGAGATGCCGTAGCGGTCGTGCAAGGTGGGCAAAGCGCCTGCGTCCAAGAACGCATCGGGCAAGGCCAGCATGCGGAACTTGCTGGGTACAACGCCTTCGCGCAGCAACAAGCCAGCCACGGCCTCGCCCAAGCCGCCGATGACGGAGTGGTTTTCGGCAACCACAACCAAACGGCCAGGCTTGCGTACTTCGGCCAAGATGGTGGCTTCGTCGAGCGGTTTGATGGTGGGGCAATGCAGCACGGCCACATTCACCTTGTCGGCTTCGAGCGCCTTCGCCACTTCGAGCGTGCGCATGGTCATGAAGCCGCTGGAGATGACCAGCACATCCGAGCCTTCGCGCAGCACCTTGGCTTTGCCCAACTCAAACTTGTAGTTGTATTCGTCGAGCACCAAGGGCACGTTGCCACGCAACAGGCGCATGTACACAGGGCCTTGGTGTGCGGCGATTTGCGGCACGGCTTGTTCGATGTCCAACGCGTCGCAAGGGTCCACCACGGTCAGGCCGGGGATGGCGCGCATCATGGCCAAGTCTTCGGTGGCTTGGTGGCTAGGGCCGTAACCGGTGGTGAGACCGGGCAAGGCGCAACAAATTTTGACGTTGAGGTTTTCTTCGGCAATGACTTGGTGGATGAAGTCATACGCGCGGCGTGTACCAAACACCGCATAGGTGGTGGCAAACGGCACCAAGCCAGTTTTGGCCATGCCGCCCGCAGCGCCCATGAGCAACTGCTCAGCCATGCCCATTTGGAAGAAGCGCTCGGGATACGCTTGCCCAAACAAATGCAAGTCGGTGTACTTGGCCAAGTCGGCGGTCATGCCCACCACTTCGGGGTGGCTGGCGGCGTATTCGACCAAAGCTTTGCCAAAAGGCGCGGCCTGCACGCGCTGACCTTCAGACGCGATGGAGGCAATCATGGCTGAGGTGGTCAGCCGAGGTTTTTTTTCTGTTGCAGTATTCATCTCTTCTCCGAATTGGTTAGGGACGGTTGGCGTCCAACACTTCCAAGGCTTGTTGCCACTCAGGTGGGTCAACGCGGATGAAGTGGTTTTTCTCGCGGGATTCCAAGAAGGGCACGCCTTTGCCCATCAGGGTGTCGCACAAAATCACGCGGGGTTTGGCATCGGTCAACGCGCGCGCGGTGTCAAATGCGCGCAGCACGGCGGGCAAGTGGTTGCCGTCGACGCGTTGCACATGCCAACCAAACGAGGCCCATTTGTCGGCCAGTGGCTCAAAGCCCATGATCTTGCTGGACTGACCATCGGCTTGTTGGTTGTTGATGTCCACCATGCAAATCAAGTTACCCAAACCGTGGTGGGCGGCCGACATGGCGGCTTCCCATGTAGAGCCTTCGTCCAACTCGCCATCGGACATGGAGTTGTAAACAAACGCGGAGCTGCCTTGATGGCGCAAGCCCAAAGCAATGCCCACACCGATGGGCAAACCTTGGCCCAAAGAGCCACCGGAAATTTCCATACCGGGCGTGTACGTGGCCATGCCCGACATGGGCAAGCGGCTGTCGTCGCTGCCATAAGTTTCGAGCTCAGACTCAGGGATGATGCCCGCTTCGATCATCGCGGCGTAGTGCGCAATCGCGTAGTGACCGTGCGAGAGCAAGAAGCGGTCACGCCCTTCCCACTCGGGCTCGTTGGGGCGAAATTTCATGGCGTGGCCGTAGGCGACCGCCAACACATCGGCATAGCCCAAGGCTTGGCCCACATAGCCTTGGCCTTGCACTTCGCCCATGCGCACCGCATAGCGGCGGATGCGCCAAGCGCAGCTGGCAATTTCTTGAAGAGTACTCATAGGTTGTGTGTGTCCGTCAAACAATCAGTCAAACAAAGGGAATCAACGCAAGGTCAGCCAAGGCAAGTAGGCAAAACCAAGCAAGAGCGCGATGGCAACCGCGTAGAAAGGAATCAGCTCCATCACCACATCGCCAATGCGCACTTTGGCAATGGAGCTGGTGATGAAGAGCGTGGTGCCAATCGGTGGGTGGTACAGACCGATAGACAAGTTCACGATCATCATGATGCCCAGCTGAATGGTGTCCATGCCCACGGCCGACGCGAGTGGCACAAACATCGGGGTGAGCAACAACACAGCGGCAGGCAAATCAATGAACATGCCGGTGGCCAACATGATCAAGTTCATCGCCAAGATGATGAGCCAAGGCTCTTGCAATATTTCTTTGGCGTACAGCGTGAAGGCGGCAGGCAACTGTTCGTAGGTGACGATCCAACCCACCACGCTGGAGGCCATGATGATGAGCAACACCACGCCTGTAGAAATACCAGCCTCAACGGCGGCAGACTTCAGTTTGGACATGTCCAAATCGCGATAAACCAAACCCGACACCACCAAGGCGTACAGCGTGGACATCACACTCACCTCGGTCGGTGTGGCAATGCCAAAGCGCAAGAAGATGATGATGAGTACAGGCATGGCCAGCGCGGGGCCTGCATGCAACAGCTGGTGCATGAAGGCGCCCCACTCAAACGGTGTGGTGTCACGTGGGAAGTTGCGACGACGGCCTTGGATGTAGCACACCAGCATGAAGCCGCCGCACATCAACAAGCCTGGCAAGATGCCCGCCACAAACAAAGCACCAATCGACGCACCTGACACCAAGGCGTACACGATCATCGGGATGGAAGGTGGAATCAAGATGTCAATCGTGGCGGCAGCAGCCAAGGTACCCGCCGCAAACGGCGCGGGGTAGCCCAGCTTTTTGAGCCAAGGAATGAGCATCGAACCGATCGCAGAGGCATCGGCCACCGCAGAACCCGACACACCACCAAAGATGGTGGATGACAGCACGCCCACTTGCGCAGGACCACCGTGCACGCGACCAATCATCATGGTGAGCAAGTTGACCAAGCTCTGACCCAAACGGCCACTGACCATCAAGGCGCCGGTCATCATGAAAAACGGAATCGCGATCAGCGGAAAACTCTGCGTTTGCGTGAGCATCTGCTCCACCGCCAAGTGCACAGGCACACGGTCAATGATGAGCAAGCCTGCGACAGACGCCAACACCAGCGAATGCGCGATAGGAATAGAGAACAGCGCCGCAGCGATGAACAAAGCAATGATTAAGAGGGTCATATCTGATCTCCGCAGGACCGCTCCAAGGAGAGCAGGGCCCCCTCGGGGGGCAGTGAATACACAAAGTGATGAACGTGGGGGCTCATGTATCGGCTCCAATTTCGTTGTGTTCTTCGCCTCGCCACACTTGTGGCAAGCGGCACAGCGTCACGATGGCGAGCATCACAAACCCGAGCAGCAAGCAGCCCACGCTCACCGAGCCTGGCACTTGCATGATGGGCGAACGCTCGTCAGCAGCAATTTCAAACACGGGCCAAGCGGCGTACGCCAAGCCCAAATACAAACCCGCCACCACCAAGGAGGCGCCAGTCAACACCCAGCGACGGGCAGCGCCGAGTTTTTGCGTCAACAGCACCACGGCGATGTGGGAGCCATGTTGTGCGGCAATGACCACACCCGACATGATCATCCAAGGGAACATCAACTCAGGCAGTTCAGACGCCCACGACAGGCTGGTGCCCGCGGCATAGCGCAAGCACACGTTCACACTGAGGATGACAAACACCACGGACAACGTGATGTACAGCACCGTGTGACACCACCAAGAGATGACCGAGTCGATCGCTTTGAAGAAAGGATTCATGGCAACACCTTGCGGGCCCGCTTTCGCAGCGGGCCCCGGTTAAGAACAATTAACGAGCGGCTTGCACCACGCGTGTCACAAACTCACCAATGGGGCCAGAGGTCCATTTGGTGTAGACAGAGGCAGACGCATCCACAAAGGCTTTGCGGTCGATGGTGTCGATCTGTGCGCCTTTGCTCTTGAGGTCGGCCACCAACTTGTCGTCCACTTCTTTGTTCAAGCGGCGTTGCAATTGGGTGGCTTCTGCGGCGGCTTCGGTCACCACTTTTTGGTCAGCAGGTGTCATACGGTCCCAAGTGCGCTTGCTCATCAAGAACGGGGTGGACTCGTACTTGTGGCCCGACAAAGAGATGTACTTTTGCACTTCGTACAACTTGGCTGACGCGATGTTGGTCAATGGGTTTTCTTGGCCATCGACCACGCCTTGTTGCAGCGCCACATAGAGTTCAGAGAACTTGATTTGTTGCGCGTCAGCACCCATGGCTTGCATGATGTCCACGGTCACCGCATCTGGTGGCGTGCGCATCTTCAAGCCCTTCATGTCGGCAGGCGATTTGATGGGGCGCTTGCTGTTGGACATTTGGCGAATGCCGTTGTCCCACAAGCCCAACAACACCATGCCTTTGGCTGCTGTTTTGTCACCCAGTTCTTTACCGATCGGGCCGTCCATCACTTCCCAAGCTTTTTGCACGTTGGCAAACAAGAAAGGCATACCCAAGGCAGCGTACTCAGGCACCACCGAGGACACCGCGCCTTGGCTGTTGGCCGAGAAGTCCAAGGTGCCAGAACGCAAGGCCGTGACCATCGCAGCGTCGTCACCCAACTGGGCTGAGTGCGCCACTTGAATTTCCACGCGGCCATTGGTTTTAGCTTTGACGGTGTCTGCAAATTTCACAGCGGCCACGTGACGAGGATTGTCAGGTGGGTTGCCGTGAGCCATGGTCAGCTTGACGGTTTGAGCCGATGCAAAGCCTGTGACGGCGAGCAAAGCGGTGGCCAGCACGGTGCGGCGGAGGAAAGAAATACGTGTCATGGGTTTGTCTCCTGATATTTTTGAAATGAACAACTGACGAGGAAAAACTTAGTGAATCAACATGCCACCATTCACGTCGAGCGTGACGCCGGTGCAGTACTTCGACAAGTCGCTAGCGAGGAACACCACGCAACCGGCGACGTCATTGGGTTCACCAATGTGGCCGAGTGGGATGCCGTCCAAGATGGCTTGGCGCTTGTCTTCTGGGATCTTGCCCTTGTTGATGTCAGTGGCGATGAGGCCAGGTGTCACGCAGTTGACGCGGATGTTGTTGCCGCCGTACTCGCGCGCCATGGCGCGCGCCAGACCGAGCACGCCCGCTTTGGCGGCTGAGTAGTGAGGACCACCCAAAATGCCACCGCCACGCTGAGCGGACACAGAAGAAATACACACGATGGAGCCGCTGTTTTGCGCAATCATCAATGGCAACACGGCTTGTGATGCGTAGAGCGTGCCGCGCAAGCTCACATCCAAGATGCGGTCGTAATCAGCGCCTGTGATGTCCAAGAACTTCACGGGCTGGGTGATACCCGCGTTGTTGACCAAGATGTCCACGCGACCGTACTTGGCCTTGATCTGCGCCACAGCGGCTTCGCAAGAAGCCTTGTCAGTCACGTTGGCCACGAGGCCCAAATGCTCGGCACCGAGTTGAGCGGCAGCGGCTTGGGGGTTGGCCACCTCCAAATCGAGAATCACAACTTTGGCGCCTTGCGCCGCCATCATGCGCGCGGTGGCAAACCCCAAACCGTTTAAACCTGCACCGCCTGTGACGACGGCAACTTTGTCCTTGAGTAGCATGCGTGTCTCCTTGTTTGATTGCATTGCGTTGATGAAGTGGCGTGATTGTTGGCAGGCTTTCGCATGAGCACAAACGATATAAACTCACCGATGATTTAATTTCATTCATGTTGCATGATCCCCCCACTCGCCGCGCTCCAAGCCTTTGAAACCATTGCCCGCCGCAAGAGTTTTGCGCTGGCCGCCGAAGAGCTGCACCTCACACCGTCCGCCGTCAGCCACCAAGTGGCCAAGCTCGAAGGCTTGCTGAATGTGCGTTTGTTTGAGCGCTCGGCCCGAGGCGTGGAAATGACGCCCGCCGGTCAGCAATACCTGCAACGTGTGGCCAGTGCGCTGGGCGCCATCAACGCCGCGACCGAAGACTTGCGCCACGGCGTGCAAGACACTTTGTATGTGCACAGCAGCCCCAGCTTTGCCAGCCTTTGGCTCATGCCGCGCATTGCCCGTTTTGGCGAACGTCACCCCAACATCTCGCTCATGCTCTCGGCCTCGCATGTGCATTCGGACTTTCAGCTCGGGCAAATGGACATCGACATCCGCTACGGGATGCCCAATTGGCCCAACCTAGAAGTGGAGTCCATCTTCACCGAGCGCATCATGCCGCTGGCCAGCCCCGAGTTCATCCGCACCCACGCCTTGCATGAACCCGCCGATTTGCTGCGCGTGCCGCTGATTCAATCGAGCGTGAACTTGGTGCAATGGCCCGATTGGTTTGCGCGCTTTGGTGGTGATGCACGCCCAGAACGCATGGGCCTGCGCTTTGATCGCGCCATGATGAGCCTAGACGCTGCCGTGCAAAAACTCGGCGTGGCGCTGGAGAGCGCCAGCATTGGCCAGTCGTTGATTGACAGCGGTAAGCTGCAACCTGTGTTTGCCGAACAGCAAAGCGTTGAGGTTCAAAGCCACTTCATGGTCTACCCCGCGCGCCATGCCTCACGGCCTGAAGTGAAGAGTTTTGTGGAGTGGCTCAGAGAAGAAGCCTCGCCCGCTAAAGGTTGAATTAGGTTCATCCGAACCTGAATATTCATCGCTTGCACTCATGTATGCGGATGGCAAAAATCCGCGCCATGACGCACACACACCCTCAACAAGCTCTGGCGCACGCCATCCGTTTTCTCTCGATTGACGCCATCGTCAAAGCCCAAGAAGGCCACCAAGGCGTGCCGCTGGGCATGGCGGAAATTGCCACCGCGCTGTACACCCGCCACCTCAAATACCACCCGCAAGACGCCGGCTGGTTTGACCGCGACCGCGTGGTGCTGTCCAACGGACACGGCTCCATGCTCTTGTATTCGTTGCTGCATCTGACGGGCTACCCTGAATTTCCGTTGGAAGAAGTGCAACGTTTTCGCGTGCTGGGCTCGGTGTGCGAAGGCCACCCTGAGCGCCCACACGACAAGCCCAACGGCATTGAAGTGACCACCGGGCCGCTGGGCCAAGGCATTGCCAATGCGTTTGGCATGGCCGTGGCCGAGGCGTATTTGAATGCCCGTTTTGGCAACGCCCTGGTCAACCACTTCACCTACGCGTTTGTGGGCGATGGCTGTTTGCAAGAAGGTGTGGGCCAAGAAATGGTTTCCTTGGCCGGTCATTTGCAACTCGGCAAGCTCGTGCTGCTGTGGGACGACAACCAAATCACCGACGATGGCAGCACCGACCTCTCGATCAGCGAGAACGTGGCCGAGCGCTTCCGCGTGGCAGGCTGGCATGTGATTGACCTCGACGGGCACGACCTTGAAGCCGTGTCTGCCGCGCTTGAGGCTGCGCGGCTTGACCCACGCCCTTCCATGCTGGCGTGCCGCACCGTGATTGCCAAAGGCATTGCCCGCTTGCAAGGCCAACGCGGTGGCCACAGTGGTCGCTTGTTTGAAGAAGACGCACAGGCCGCACGCGAACTGTTGGGCTGGCCACATGCCCCGTTTGTCATCCCCGCCGATGTGCAACAAGCGTGGCACGCCGCAGGCCAACGCAGCGATGGCGAATACCAAGCGTGGCAAGCCCGCGTGGCCGCGCTGCCTGCGGCTGACCGCGCCGAGTTTGAGCGCGTCATGCGCGGTGACTTGCCTGCCAACTGGCAACAGGTGCTGCACGACTACAAACACAAAGCACTGAGTGCGCCGCCCGCACCGAGCGGCATCTTCATCTCCGCTGAAATCAACGACTTGCTCACCCCCGTGTTGCCCGAGCGCATGGTGGGCTGCGCCGACCTAGAGGCACCAACCAGCCACAAGCGCGGCTTGACCGCCTTCAACGCCCAAGATCGCGCGGGCTCGTATGTGCACTGCGGCGTTCGCGAGCATGCGATGGGCTCCATGACCAACGGCATGGCCGCACATGGTGGTGTGATTCCACTCTCCGTGACCTACCTCGCGTTTGCCGACTACGAGCGCCCCGCCATGCGCATGGCCGCGCTCATGGGTTTGCCTGTGAAGTTTGTGTTCAGCCACGACAGCATTGGCATTGGCCGCAACGGCCCCACACACCAACCTGTGGAAATCATCGCCTCGCTGCGCGCCATGCCCAATATGTGGGTCATGCGCCCCGCCGATGCGGTGGAAGCTGCTGAGTGTTGGGAGCTGGCTTTGCAACATCAAGCGGGGCCGGTCAGCCTAGTGTTTGCGCGTCAGTCATTGCCACTGGTGCGCCACACGCACACCACAGACAACCTCACACGCCGTGGCGCGTATGTGTTGCACGAGGCGGCCTGCGGCCCACGTCAAGTGACGTTGCTGGCCACGGGCTCGGAAGTGTTGTTGGCGGTTCAAGCCCGCGAACAACTTGAAGCCGCAGGCGTGGGAACCGCCGTGGTGTCGATGCCATGCTGGGAATTGTTCAATGCACAAGACACCGCCTACAAACGCAGCGTGTTGGGCAACGGCGTGCGCGTAGGCATTGAAGCTGCAGTGCGCCAAGGCTGGGATGCCTACCTCGGCATCGACGGTGGCTTTGTGGGCATGACCGGCTTTGGTGCCTCGGGCCCTGCGGATGAGTTGTACAAACTTTTCAACATCACCCCAGACGCTGTGGTGGCTGAAGCACGCCGCTTGCTGGCGGCTTGATCCACCTCGCTTGATACAAAAACAAACACCACCATGAACATCGTTTTTCTCGACCGCGACACCATTTCGCCCGACACCACGCTGCGCGCGCCATCGTTCGCGCACACTTGGGTGCAACACAACCGCACCCGCGCGGATGAAGCCGCCGCACGCATCGCGGATGCAGACATCGTCATCGTCAACAAAGTCAAACTCACGGCTGACGTGTTAGCACAAGCCCCCAAACTCAAGCTGATTGCGGTAGCGGCCACAGGCACCGACAACATCGACCTCGCTGCCTGCCAACAACGCGGCATTGTGGTGAGCAATGTGCGCAACTACGCCAAGCACACCGTACCCGAGCACACGTTTGCGCTCATCTTCGCCTTGCGCCGCAGCATCTGCGCCTACCGCGATGCGGTGAAAGCAGGCCGTTGGCAAGAGGCTGCACAGTTTTGTTTTTTCGACTACCCCATCCGCGACCTCGCAGGCTCGACCTTGGGCGTGATTGGCGATGGCGTGCTCGGCCAAGCCGTGGCCAGCATTGGCCGTGCCTTGGGCATGCGCGTGCTGTTTGCAGCCCACAAAGGCCGGAGCGGTCAGGGGAGCATGTACACACCGTTTGACGACGTGCTGCGCCAGTCGGACATCCTCACCCTGCACTGCCCGCTCAATGCCAACACCCGACACATGATTGGCGCAGCCGAGTTTGCACAGATGGCGCGCAAGCCCTTGCTCATCAACACTGGGCGCGGCGGCTTGGTCGACGAAGCCGCCGTGGGCCCCGCGCTCCAAGCTGGCCACATTTCAGGGGCCGCGTTCGACGTGACGAGTGTGGAGCCACCACCAGCAGACCATCCGTTCATGGCGTTGTTGAATCGCCCCGACTTCATCCTCACGCCACATGTGGCATGGGCCAGCGCCGAGGCCATTCAAGCTTTGGCCGACCAGCTGATTGACAACGTGGAAGCGTTTGTGCGCGGTGCGCCGGTGAACCAGGTGCTGCCCAAAGCCTAAAATCGAAGCACTGCAAAAGCCCGGGATGCGCGGCAACGTGGTGCTCGCCCAAACCAGGGGACTCGGCCACGACTTGTTTCATTGTTTTTGAAGGACAAGTCCATGCCCACCTTGCTCATCCACCGCGCCCGCTGCATCGCCACACAAGACGATGCCAACACCGAACTGCATGACGCCTCTCTGCTGCTGAAAGATGGCCGCATTGAACGCATCATTCATGCGGGCGAAAACACAGACGCCGAAGTTAGCGAGCTGCTGAAGCAAGTGGACGAGGTGATTGACGCGCGCCGCCACGTGGTGGTGCCGGGCCTCATCAACACGCACCACCACATGGTGCAGTCGTTGACACGCGCCGTGCCGCAGGTGCAAAACGCCGAGCTGTTCAGTTGGCTGCAAGGGCTGTACCCCATTTGGGCGGGCCTCACGCCCGAGATGGTGTTGGTGTCGAACCAAGTGGCCATGGCCGAGCTGCTGCTGAGTGGCTGCACCACCAGCAGCGACCACCTGTACATCTACCCCAACGGCGTGCGACTGGACGACAGCATCGAAGCCGCGCACACGATTGGCATGCGCTTCACGGCCACACGCGGCAGCATGAGCGTAGGCGAAAGCCAAGGCGGCTTGCCGCCCGACCGCGTGGTGGAAAAAGAGGACTTCATCCTCAAAGAAACCCAACGCCTGATTGAGACCTATCACGACGCCAGCTTTGGCGCGATGACGCACGTGGCCGTGGCGCCCTGCTCGCCCTTTAGCGTGAGCCAAGACCTCATGCGCGAAGCCGCCAAACTGGCCCGCGCACACAAGGTGCGCCTGCACACGCACTTGGCCGAGAACGACCACGACATTGCGTACACGAAAGAAAAATTCAACTGCACGCCCGCGCAATACGCCGAGGACCTCGGCTGGGTGGGCCACGACGTGTGGCACGCCCACTGCGTGAAGCTGGACGACGAAGGCACGTATTTGTTTGCCCGCACGCGCACGGGTATTGCCCACTGCCCATGCAGCAACATGCGATTGGCCAGCGGCATCTTGCCCCTGCGCAAAATGCTCGACGCTGGTGTTCCCATTGGTTTGGGCGTAGACGGCAGCGCCAGCAACGATGCGGCGCATTTGTTGAACGAAGCACGCCAAGCCATGCTGTTGGCGCGTGTGGGCAGAGCGCTGGAAGCACCGCGCATTGAAAACGGACGCACAGTGTTTGGCTGCGACCTTGGGCCATCCGACATGACACCCCGCGACGCCCTGCGCCTAGCCACACGCGGCGGCGCAGAAGTGCTGGGCCGTGCGCATGAGCTGGGGCAAATCAAAGAGGGCTATTGCGCCGACATCGCCATGTTCCGCACCGACACACTCAGCATGGCCGGCGGCGCGGTGCACGACCCCGTAGGCGCGCTGCTGCTGTGTGCCAGTGATAACGCGGACTACACCATCGTCAACGGACGCGTGGTGGTGCGCACCGGTGAGATTGCCACGGTGGACATGGGGCCGTTGATTGAGCGGCATAACCAGCTGGCGATGCAGTTGGCGCTGGGGGCCCAATAACAAAGTCTCTATTAAGAAAAGACTTTGCGTACTGGCTTGTTACTCAGGTAAAACACCGATCTCTTTGGTCACCTCGGTCCATCGAGCGAGTTCAGTGGCTAGGAATTTTTTAAAATCTTCTTCAGACATGCTTGCATCAGCCAAAGGACCGATGTTGGCAATGCGCCCAGCCAGCTCTTTGTCAGCCAATGCTAAGTTCACTTCTTGGTTGAACTTAGTGATTACCGGCTGCGGGGTTCCTTTTGGCGCAACGATGGCAAACCAACCCACCATGTCAAAGCTACCAAGCTTTTCCGAAAGTGCAGGCACGGTTTCCCAACCCGGCACACGCTTAGCTGCAGTGGTGGCAATGACACGCAGCTTTCCTTGCTTGGCCAATTGTGCTGTTGATGCCAAATCAGCAACCATCGCATCCACATGGCCGCCCATCAAGTTCTGAGAGCCAACACCCACGTTGGCATAAGGCACCAAATTCGCAGCCGCTTTTGAACGTGCATTGAACAATCGGGCAATCATGCCACTGAATGTTCGTGGCCCTTCATTGCCGATTGAAAACTGTCCGTTAGATGCCTTTGATTTTGCAATCAAATCATCAATGGTTTGAATCGAAGAATTCGCATCGACCAAAATTGCGAATGGGCTTCGTGCCACGAAAGCGACAGGCGCGAATTCTTTTTGCGGGTCATACGCCAATTGCTTGAACAACAAAGTGTTGGTAATCAGTGCTGCCGTGGTTGCAAAGTAAAAGGTGTAGCCATCAGGGGTTGAACGTGCAGCGGATTGGGCACCAATCACGTTTTGCCCGCCGGGTTTGTTGTCAATGACAAGGGGTTGCCCCAGCGATTTAGATAGTCGGTCACCAAGCAAACGCGCCACGTTGTCTGGCCCCGAACCCGCTGGTTGTGACAACACGAGCTTGATAGGTTTATCGGGCCAGGTATTTGTTTGCGCCCATGCGCCATTGCTGACAACGGAGGCACTTACCACTATCTTCTGAATGAATTGTCTGCGTTCCATTTTTGTCTCCTGATAATTTTTCATTGATGACCAAACTTAAACCAACTTCAACTCATTTAATTGAGTGGTGAGATCCTGCGATGTTTGACACACACCGTAGATGTAGTGATCAGGCCTAACGATCGCAGCTTGAATATCATGGGTTTCAAACCAATTGGTTAGCACGCCTTCTGCCTCTGTCAGCTCAGGAGAACCCAGCTTGAGGGACAACAAGGCTGGCAAGTGATGGCGCTGCGCGGCTTGCACCACATCATCTCCAGCATTGGCACTGAAAACAATCTTCCAGCCTGCCGGATAAACATCGTCCATGCGAACTTGAATACCGCTGGATTGGTTCAGCAAAGGTTGAGGAAATATCGTGCCCCTCGCAGAATGCACCACAGACCCCAACAATCCTGCAGACAGCGCTGGCTGGACATCTTGGCGAGGCATTGGGGTCACAACGCCACCGCAATCTGCCAACAACTTTGCATCGCGTGCGCGAGCCTTTGTGACATCACGCTCGGTGATGATTTTTCCAATGCCTTTGATGCGTGTCGTGAGATCAATCACATGGGCTTTTCGTTCTAAACCATACGAATCCAACAGCGTTTCAGCTGCCTCGTTTTTCAACACAGCTTCCAAACGCCAACAAAGATTGACAGCATCGCGAACACCTTGGCACATGCCTTGACCTAAGAACGGTGGTTGCTGGTGCGCGGAATCACCCGCCACAAATACACCCCCTTTGCGCCACTGATTTGCCACAAGCGCATGAAAACGGTAACTGGCTTGACGCCACAGCGTGCCATCTTGTTGCGTCAACCAAGGTGACAGCAATTTCCAAGCACCTTCGGGTGTGCTGACCTCTTTAGGATCCTCGTCAGCGTTGATTGAAATTTCCCAGCGCCTGTGATGACCAGGCCCAATCACATAAGTCGCTGGACGTTCGGGATTGCAATATTGCACACTGGTCTTTGGCAACTTGGCGAGACCTTGCTCATTCACCATCACATCCACCACTAACCAAGGTTCATCAAAACCCAAATCTTCAAGCTCAATCCCAACCAAAGAACGCACGGAACTACTCGCGCCATCACAGCCAATCACATATTTGGCTTTCACATGCGATGTGTGTCCATCTTCATGCGTGAGACTCAAGGTTGCCAGCTCATCATCCTGCTTGAGATCCGTAAGCGTTAATCCAAGGGACACGGTAACTGACGCATGAGAACTTGCATATTCACGCAAAATTTTCTCAACAGGTGGTTGCGTGAAAACGACCGAGGGCGTGTGTGACAACGGGTAGGGCGCGGCTACCGTCGACATGCGCTTGATGATTTGTCCGTCGACACCGTAATAGACGGAATCAGTAAAAGGCTCAAGAAATGGTTTGATTTTTTTGCCAACGCCCATCTGCTGAAAGACGCGTGATATTTCATGATCCAAAGCAATGGCTCTGGGTTTGTCATACACGTGGTGCAATTTGTCACACACAAATGTGCGAATCCCTTTTTCTCCTAGTAGGCCAGCAGCGATGGCACCCGTTGGACCAAAACCAACAATCGCGACATCGTAGGTATCTTGATTAGCGACAGTTCTCATGATTAAACGATCTCGCTTTGAACTTTGTTGCGCAACAACCCAATGCGCTCAATTTCAATCTCAACTGTGTCACCACTTTTCATCCATACAGGTGGCGTACGCGCTTGTCCCACACCAGCGGGCGTTCCCATGATGATGAGATCACCTGGCTCCAGCGTCATGCACTCTGTCAACAGCTTGATGGTTTCGGCCACACCCCAAATCATGTCGCGGGTGTTTGCATCCTGCATAACCTGACCATTCAAACGCGCTTGAATTTTTAAACCCTCTGCACCGGCAGGCAGTTCATCGGCCGTGACCAGAACAGGACCAAATCCACCTGTTTTGTCAAAGTTTTTACCAATCGTCCATTGCGGTGTTTTCTTTTGATAATCGCGCACCGAAATATCATTGAAACAGCTATATCCAAACACACAATCCAATGCGTTTTCGATCGTGGCGTGCTTGACAGTTTTGCCAATGACGACCGCCAGCTCAGCCTCATAGTCCAAGCGCTCAGAGACTTTAGGAAGAATGGCATCTGCGTTTGGAGCCAACAAAGAAGAAGCTGAACGCAAGAAGAACCATGGGTACTCAGGCTTATCACGCCCCCCCTCTTTGGCATGGTCAAAGTAGTTCAAACCCAAGCAAATGATTTTTCCAGGCTCCGGCAAGATAGGTGAGAGTTGCAAACTAGAAATTGGCAAACGCTCTGATGTTGAGGCCAATGCATTTTTCGCTGCAGCGAACAAGTCAACACCTGACTTCAATGCCAAGCGCAAATCGGCATTGACTTGCGGTTGAGATTGGTTCAAGTCAATAACTTGATCGCCATCGATCAGACCTAAGCGGTCTTGACCATTTTTTTGGAACGTGGTGAATTTCATAATGACTCCGTAGAAACTAATTTTTAAGAAACAAAGACAACCGCTTTTTGCGCATCTTTTAACCGTGGGCTGGGCGGCGCGGAAATTCCCCATTGATCCACGCGACCAGGAGGCCAAGTCCAATCCGTAGGTTGACCGACTTGATAGCTGTCATCAATCTGCTCGACCTCTGCGGTGTACTCAATCACCACATCAAATGGACCGACAAAATAGTTAAATGCGTTGTCTCCCGGACCGTGTCTACCGGGGCCCCACTCGATGCCATAACCCGCGTCACGCATACGACCACCGCCACGCATGACGGAATTCACATCAGGCATCAGAAAAGCGATGTGATTGAGCGCATCGTTGTCTGTATCGCCTAAGGCAATACTGTGGTGATCGCTATTGCAGCGCATGAAGGCCATGATGCGCGTTCGGTCAGAGAGTGAAAAGTCAAGGACCGACTCCATAAAGCGGCGCGTTGATTCCACATCGTGGCTATTCAAAACTGCGTGGGCCAGTCGAATGGGTTGGTCAGCCGCTTCGTACACATCGGCATGCAATGCATCGCCGTGCACCACCTGAAACACGCGGCCATCAGGATCAGCCACAGTGACGCCAGTCCCCCCTCCTGGCTCGGTTACTTGAGCAACAGGTTGCATAACTTTGCCACCGGCAACAAGGGCTGCGCTCGCAACAACATCCAGTGCTGACCGATCACGGGCACGTAGCGTGACGCAACGAATTTTGGCGGGACCTTCTGCTTGATGAAGCGCCAACAAATGATGATCCGCCCCCGTTCCTCTGAAATAGATGGCACCTTCATCTCGCGCAACAACTTGCAAATGCCAAATTGTTGTGTAGAAGTGTTCTGCTGCCACTAAGTCAGGAACATTGAGTGCTACGCTGCGCAAAGCACTCACGCGGGAAGAAGCATGTGTCATGTGTTACTCCAAACTTTTTACTTCAATGCCAAGAAATCGTTTTGCATTGGCATGGGTCAGTTGTTGAATGACTTTGTCATCAAAGCCCGCGTGTTGGATGCGCTTAACTGGATATTTGTCATGAAAGTTGAAGGGGTAATCCGTTCCAATCATTAGCTGTGATGCGCCAAAGGTCTGAACAAGATGCTGAAGCGTGTGCTGATCAAACACCAGTGTGTCGTAGTACAGCTCACGGGCTTGCTCTACAGGCGAACGATGCACGTTGTCTTTGAGTGCAGGAAATACAGCAACAGCTTGCTGAAGACGAGGCAACAACATTGCCAGAGTTCCACCACCGTGACTGAATGCCAAACGAAGTTTGGGATACCTCTCCATCAAGTTCCCCGTCAATACAGAGGCTGCCGCCAACCCAACATCTGTGGGGTAGGCCAAAACTTGTTGCAGGGACGCGGGTCCCACCAAGCGGTCCATCCCTGTAGGACGCAAAGCATGGACGAAGACCGGCATATCCAACGCGACACAGGCTTCAAAAAATGGATCGAATTTTGGGTCACCCATCACCACACCATTGATGTTGCTGCCTATCTCCACACCACGCAGCCCTAAGACGTGTTTGATGTGATGTAGTTCTTGGATGGCCAACGTTAAATCTTGCAATGGCACAGCCCCCATCCCCACCAACTGCCCTGCAGACTCATACACCATCGTCGCAATTTGCTCATTTAAAAAACGGATCAATTGCGCGCCGTCTGACGGAGACAGCCAATAAGACAACAGTTCTGGCATAGGCGAAATAGCTTGAAGCTGTATGCCCATCTCTTGAAAGTCAGCCAAGCGACGTGATGTTGTCCAACACTTGTCTGAGACTGTTCTGTAATTTTTCCCATCAATCATGACGTGTCGATGGCAAGCATCAGCAGGCGCCATAGACGGCCATCCTGAAGGCGCTATTCCACCAAGATATTTTGGGAACTCACCTGGAATGACGTGTGCATGCACGTCTACACCGCAAGCGCACTGCATGCTGGGCCTCAAGCGTATTTCAGACCAGCGGACTCAACGCCAGCTATACAAATCAATTCATCCTCATCACCCGTTCCACCGCTGGCACCAATTGCCCCCAGTATTTGGCCTGTGGCAGATTGAATCAATACTGCACCAGTTTGTGGTAAAAATTTTCCAGAAGCTGTTGAAGCCAATGACACAAAGAAATTAGGGTTGTCTTTTGCACGCTGTGCCAAGGTTCGACTGGATGCGCCCATACCAACAGCACCCCAAGCCTTCGCGTGTGCCACTTCAAACCGAAACATACTTGCACCATCCTCACGCACAAACGCTTTGAGATTGCCAGACTCATCTAGGACAGCTATAGCCATTGGCTTAAATTTTTCAGCCTTTGATCGAGCCAAAGCACCCTCAATGATTGTTTGGGCTTGGGCCAGGGCTAAGGTGTGATGCATGTCTCGTCTCCATTTGCTGTCAAGCCAAACGCATTGGCAAGTTGATTTATGTCAAGGAGTCTATGGATCGATCCATCATTCGTCCAGTTGATTTTATGAATACATAATATCCACCATATGGATATTAGATCTTTAGACTTGAACCTCTTGGTGGTGTTTGATGCCATGCTGCAACACCAGAATGTGACCAAAGCAGCTGAGGCAATAAAGCTGAGCCAACCAGCGATGAGTGCGGCTATTTCAAGACTAAGAATCTGGTTCGACGATCCGTTATTCGTTCGTACAGGCTCGGGCATGGAACCAACACCAAAAGCACAAACGTTGAGCCCAAGCGTTCGTCTAGTGGTGCAAACCATACAGATGGAAATCTTGCTGCCTAAAAAGTTTGATCCATCACTCAGTGATAGAACATTCACATTGGCCACACCTGATATTGCAGAGGTGAATTTTTTGCCCCGTCTGCTATCAGAACTGGCTGTGAAATCCCCTCATCTCAACCTAAAAACCTTGGCAATGCCTAGAGAGGCAGCGGCCCAGTCACTAGAGTCCGGTGCAGCAGAAATGGCGATTGGCTATTTTCCTGACCTTCACAAGCCTGGATTTTTTCAACAAAAGCTCATCACCAACTCGCATGTTTGCTTGGTGAGAAAAAAGCACCCTCATGTGGGAGAAAAAATCACAAGTACTCAATTCATTCAGGCCTCACATGCAGTCGTGAAACCGGATGGACGTGAACACCTTTTTGAACGTTTTCTACAAAGCAAGGGAATCAAGCGACGTGTCGTTGTAGAGCTATCGCACTTCATGAGCCTACTTCCCATCATTGAAACATCAAACTTGATTGCAACAGTCCCGAAAGATCTTGCAGAATTTTTCGTTCAACACGGTGATGTTCGATACATACCGACCCCGATGAAATCACCCGTGATAGATGTGCACTTGTTTTGGCATCAACGTTTTCAAAAAGATCCTGCGCATATGTGGATGCGACAAGTCATTCATAACTTGTTCAGCAACAAAAACTGACCATTTTCAGCAGCTCTGCGAAACTACTGATTCGATTCAAATCAGTTTTTACTCTTTAACCCTAAGCCCTTCTCTACACTGCCTACATGATCCAAGGTCTCGTTCAACTCTTCATCTTCCAAGCCCTCGGTGAACTGGTGTCTAAGTTCGCCCTGCCCTTCATCCCCGGTCCCGTGTTGGGCTTGGTGTTGCTGCTGGCGTTTCTCAGCGTGCGCGGCCATGTGCCTGCGTCGATTGATTTGGTGGGCAGCAGCATCTTGCAGCACTTGGGCTTGCTGTTCATCCCTGCGTCGGTGGGCGTGGTGCTTTACTTGCCGGTGTTGAAAGCCAACGCATGGGCCATCAGCGCGGCTCTGGTGGTGAGCGTAGTGGCCACGGTGGCGGTGACGGCGGGCTTGCTCAAGGTATTGGCCAAGAAGGAGCCGACCGATGCATAACGAATTTCAAACGCACTTGCCGCCCATCTCTGAGATTTGGGTGTACCTCTCGGGCAGCCCGCTGCTCGCCTTGGTGCTGACGCTGAGCGCGTATTTGCTAGGCCTCACGCTGTACGAGCGCAGCCAACGCAACCCGCTGGCCAACCCCGTGTTGATTGCAGTGGTGGTGGTCACGCTCAGCATCAGCGTGCTCGACATGCCGTATGCCAAGTATTTCGAGGGTGCGCAGTTTGTGCACTTCTTGCTAGGCACGGCCACGGTGTCGTTGGCCATTCCGATTTACAAAGGGTTGGCCTCGCTCAAGGGGCGCATGGGTGTGTTGTTGCTGTCGCTGGTGGCGGGTGGCTTCACGTCCGTGTTCACCGCCGTGGGCATGGCGCGTTGGTTGGGCGTAGACGAATCGTTGGTGCGCGGCCTCGTGGCCAAGTCGGTCACCGCACCGATTGCGATGGGCATTGCCGAACGCGTGCAAGCCTCACCCACGTTGACCGCCATCTTTGCGGTGAGCACCGGCATCTTGGGTGCCATTCTTGGCCGCTATGTGCTTGATGCCCTGCGCATGACGGCTTGGTGGCAACGCGGCTTTGCGCTCGGTGTGGCCGCACACGGCATAGGCACCTCACGCGCGTTCAGCGTGCACCCAGAAGCAGGTGCGTATGCCAGCCTCGGCATGGGCCTGCACGGCATTGTGGGAGCGGTGGTGATTCCGTATGCGGTGGCTTGGTGGTACTGACGCTTATTTAACCAGAGCCACCGACTTCACCTGCGCCCACGCAGACATGCCCACCTGCAACCCGAGCTCATGCACGCCACGCGCTGTGACACGCGCCAGTAGCACGCTGTCGCCGCAACGCAAGCGCAGCAGCGTTTGCGAAGGATGCGCTTCAGGCGTGATGGCATCCACCACGCACGGCACATGGTTTTGAATGCTGGTGTGTGTGGCTTGTTGCAAGGTCACACTCACGTCGCGGGCCAGCACGCGCAGACGCACGGTTTGGCCGACGCTTAAGCCACTGTCGCGAACCCACAGCGCACCACCGGCAAAGCCGACTTGGGCCAAGTGCCATTGGGTGTCGATGCTCAGCACAATGCCTGTGAGCAACGCACCGGCATCCTCACCTACCACCACGGGCAAGTCAGCTTGCGTCAGCACCTCAGCCACGGGGCCATTGGCTTGCACGCGGCCTTGGTGCATCACCACCAGCGTGTCGGCCAAGCGGGCCACTTCGTCGACCGCGTGGGTGACGTAGAGCATGGGGATGTTCAAGTCGTCACGCAGTTTTTCGAGCCACGGCAACACTTCTTGTTTGCGTGCATGGTCGAGCGCAGCCAAGGGTTCATCGAGCAACAACAAACGCGGCTGCGTGACCAAAGCACGCGCAATCGCCACGCGTTGGCGCTCGCCCCCGGACAGCTCGTGACTGCGGCGCTTGAGCAAATGGCCAATGCCCAGCAGCTCAATGGTCTGTTGCATCACGACTTGGCTCATTGCGTTACGGCTGAGCTTTTCCGCACGTTGATGGCCGTAGGCCAAGTTGCCTGCCACGTCCAAGTGGTCAAACAACGACGCTTCTTGAAACACATAGCCCAAGGCGCGTTGGTGCGTGGGCAGGCGCACATGTTGTGCATCGTCTTGCCACACCTCGTGGCCCAGTTGCACCACGCCACGCACTTGCGGCTCTAGGCCTGCAACGCAACGCAGCAGGGTGGTTTTGCCGCAGCCCGAGGGGCCATACACAACGGTGATGCTATGCGCGGGCAGCTGCACATTGACCGACACATCAAAGTCGGCACGTGCAATATCGAGCTGCAAGTGGATGTTCATGCGCCCACCTTTTTGTGTTGATCAGAGCGGTGGTTGAACCACGACAGCCCCAACAACACGACAAATGAGAACACCAACATCACACCCGCCAAGCCATGCGCTTGCGCGTATTCCATCGCTTCCACATGCCCATAAATTTGGGTCGACACCACGCGTGTTTTGTCGGGGATGTTGCCGCCAATCATCAGCACAACACCAAACTCGCCCACAGTGTGCGCAAAGCTCAACATGGCGGCCATCACAAAGCCGGGCTTGGCTAAGGGCACGGCCACGGTGAAGAAGGCATCCCATTGGCTGGCTCGCAAAGTGGCAGCCACTTCCATCGGGCGCGGGCCGATCGCCTCGAACGCGTTGACAAGCGGCTGCACCGCAAACGGCAACGAGTACACGACCGAGCCCAACACCAAACCCCAAAAACTAAACGCCAACGTGCCCCAGCCCGCCCACTGTGTGAACTGCCCAATCGGGCCGTTGGGCCCAAGCGCCACCAACAAATAAAAACCCAGCACCGTCGGCGGCAACACCAAAGGCAACGCGACGAGCGATGCCACAGGCGCGCGCCACACCGAACGCGTGTGCGCTAGCCACCACGCCACGGGCGTGGCGAGCAACAGCAGCAACACGGTGGTGACGCTGGCGAGTTGCAACGTCAGCGTGATGGCTTGGACATCTTCGGCACTCAAATACATGGCAAGACTTTACAGGGTGTTGCTCACGCGTCAGAGGTAGCCATACGCGCGCATGATGGCTTTGGCGCGCTCGCCTTGTAAGTACGTCAACAACGCTTGAGCAGCCGCGTTGCCTTTGCCTGCGTTGAGCAACACCGCATCTTGCTTGAGAGGCGTGTGCATGTGTTGCGGCACGACCCACGCAGAGCCTTGCGTAATACGCCCGTCGATTGAGATTTGTGACAAAGCCACAAACCCAAGCTGCGCGTTTTCTGTGTTCACGAATTGAAACGTTTGCCCAATGCTCTCACCTTGCACTAACTTGGGCGTGACGCTGGCTTGCACGCCCAGTTTGTGAATGACCTCCATCGCAGCTGCGCCATAGGGTGCGAGCTTGGGGTCGGCGATGGCAATTTTGTGAATGCCTAATTTCTCCAAACGATCGCTGCGCAGCACGTCGCCTTTGTCATCGACCAAGTTGGGGCTTTTGCTCCACAAAGCCAAGCGCCCCGTGGCGTATGTGAAGCGCGTGCCTGCAACGGCGAGGCCTTCTTTTTCTAGGCGTGCAGGGGTTTCGTCATCTGCGGCCAACAACACAGCGAATGGCGCACCGTTTTTGATTTGCGCATAGAACTTGCCCGTTGCACCAAAAGCCAACTGCGCTTTGTGCCCTGTGTCTTGTTCAAACGCCTGTGCGATTTTCTGCATGGGCGCGGTGAAGTTGGCAGCCACCGCCACCGTCACTTCGCCTGCGTGTGCCAACGCACCCAACAGCGAAACAGCCAAGGCCAACAACAAACGCAAGGTCATAAAAAAGTGAAAGATGAAAAAAAGTCGCCTCAGTATAGAAGCGACTTTGATGCACCGACTGCGCTGCACGACATCAACGTAGTGCAGCGCACATTCACAGCAATGGCTTATTGCAAGGCAGCGCCAGCTTCGTACCAACGCTTGATGGTCACGCGTTCTGCCTCGGTGATGCCAGTGGCGTTATTCATCGGCATTTGCTTGGTCACCACGGCTTGCTGGTAAATGCCCAAGGCGTGTTGCTTGATGCCTTCGGCGGTGTCAAAGCGCACGTTTTTCATTTGCACTTGTTCGCCGTGGCAGGTTTGGCAGCGCTGCACAAAGATGGCGTTGACTTCGGCAAAGCTCACAGGCGCGTTGCTTACAGTTGCGGTGGCAGCGTTAGGTGCTGGGCGCATCCACACAATCACGCTCAGCAAAATCACCACGCCCGCAACAGCAAACGGCAGCGGGTTCTTGGCACGGCCCAAGTGATAGCCATGGCGTTGCACGAAGAACTGGCGAATCAAAGCGCCCGCCAACATCATCATCACCAAGATGACCCAGTGATTTTCGTGCGTGTACAGAAAACTGTAGTGGTTGCTCAGCATCGCAAAGATGACGGGCAAGGTGAAGTAGGTGTTGTGCACGCTGCGCTGCTTGCCGCGTTTGCCGTGCGTGGCCAGCTCTTTGGGGTCCATCGCCACGCCCGAGGTCATGGCGGCCACCACTTTGCGTTGGCCAGGAATGATCCAGAAGAACACGTTGGCACTCATGGACGTGGCGATCATCGCGCCCACCAGCAAGAACGCAGCGCGGCCTGCAAACAACTGGCACGACAGCCACGACGCAAACGCCACCACCACAATCATGGTGAGGGCCACGGTGCGCTCGCCGTTTTCACGGAAGCCAAACACGCGGCACACGGTGTCGTAGATCAACCAAAACGCCACCAAGAAACCCAAGGCCGCGGTGATGGCCACGGCGGGTGACCAATCCATGAGCGACTTGTCGATCAAGAAGGTGCTCGCGTTCCACAGGTACAGCACGGTGAACAAACCAAAACCGGTGAGCCACGTGGAATAGCTTTCCCAATAGAACCAATGCAATTTGGTGTGAATCTTCTTCGGCGCCACCATGTACTTTTGCGGGTTGTAAAAACCACCGCCGTGCACGGCCCACATGGCACCGTCCACGCCTTTTTCCAGCAAGTCAGGTGAGTTGGGTTTGATGAGGTTGTTGTCTAAGAAAACAAAGTAAAACGAAGAGCCAATCCAAGCGATGGCGGTGATGACGTGTACCCAACGCAACAGCAGGTTGGCCCAGTCTAAGAAATATGCGTCCATGTCGAGACCTCAGTCACTTGATGCAATTTGCCATTCACCACTGCGGGCGCTGTGAATGACACGAGGGTCGCGAACAAGGCTTAGACATCCAAGCCTGCTCCGCTGCGACAGGTGACATGAAGTGTATACAAAATTTGTCGCCAAAGAAAGTCAACCAATCTCGTAGAAACCCTAGTTGGGCAGCCCCAAGGGGGAGCCTAATCCCGCATCAGGCCGCTTGAAATGTGCCAGGCAGTTGCACGCCACGTGCCGCATCGCTGACCACATGGCCCAACATGTCAGCCGTCACCGCCGACAACGTCCACCCCAAATGCCCGTGCCCTGTGTTGTAAAACACATTGGCCGCACGCCCCTTGCCCACGCGAGGCATCATATTGGGCATCATGGGGCGCAGACCTGCCCATGGCACAACGGAACGGGTGTTGATGTTGGGGAAGCACTGCTCCACCCAATCGATCAATGGGCGAATGCGGTCCGCACGAATGTCGCGGTTCACACCGTTGAACTCAGCCGTCCCCGCTACGCGGAAACGGTCCACGCCTAAACGGCTGGTGACGAGTTTGGTTTCATCGTCGAGCAAGCTCACGTTCGGCGCACTCGCTTGGCTGGCTGCATCATTCAAGTTGACCGTGATGGAATAGCCTTTGACGGGATAAATGTTCACGCGGTCACCCAGCTGTGCGGCGAAGTCGCGGCTGGCCACACCGGCGCACACCACCACGCCGTCAAAGGTATGCACACTGGGCGCGGCCTCTTCTTGCGCCACGGTGATCACTGCTTGTGTGCCGTTGCTTTGCACGGTGGTCACGTCTTGCCCATACAAGGTGCGCACACCCAAACGTGCAGCGGCAGCGGCCAAGCCGTTGGTGAATTTGTGAATATCGCCAGTCGAGTCACTCTCGGTGAAGTAGCCACCGTAATAAGTGCCAGCCAGTGTGGGTTCAATGGCTTTCATTTCAGAGGGCGTCACCGCGCGGCGTGGCAAGCCACCTTTGGCCAACAGTTCGGACACTTTGCCTGCATGGTCAAAACCTTTTTTGTCGCGGTAGATGTGCAAGATGCCTTCACGCTTGTGGTCAAAGTCAATGCCTTCTTCGGCGGCCCATGCAAACAAGTGCTGACGTGCGGCCACCGCCATGCGTGCGGTCTCGATGGTGTTGCGTTCGTAGTCTGGAATCGATGCGATGAACTCGGCAAACCACGACAGCTTGTGCCATGTGGGTGCAGGGTTGACCAACAACGGTGCATCGCTTTTGAGCATCCATTTCAAACCTTTCAAAATGGTGCTCCAGTGCGTCCACACTTCGGCGTTCGACGCGGAGAGTTGACCGCCGTTGGCAAACGAAGTTTCCATGGCGGCGTAGCGATGACGTTCAAACAAGGTAACGTCAAAGCCGCGTTTGGCCAGTGCGTAGGCGGTGGTCACGCCTGTGATGCCGCCACCAATGATTGCGATGGTTTTCATGATTGAGAGCTTTCAAGACGTCAAGGGGTTGTGCGCCAAGCACGCAAGCCGCGTGCCCAATGCGCCCCCTCTGTATCTTGACCTGAGAGATTCACAAACCACTCGCACGGTTTGCTTGCTCCTTCGGTGCACTGGCGGACGTAAGCGCCAATAGCTCTTCAGAGATAGTGCGTGTGACCGGTCCCTTTGCCTGAGAGTTTCCGGGGCGGTTGCTCCTTCGGCGCTGCCCACACGCATGAGGCGTTGGCAGTCTCTCCCGGTCAACACGTCGACTCAAAGTCGAATGAATGTCAAATCATTCTAAGAAGACAAAAACCTTTCTACAAGAGCCACCCAATAGGCCGCACCTGTGGCGATGTTGTCGTCGTTGAAGTCGTAGCCGGGGTTGTGCACCATGCACGCACCGGCGGAGTCCCCGTCGCCATTGCCTATGAGCAAATAGCTGCCGGGGATTTTTTCGAGCATGAAGGCAAAGTCTTCGCTGCCAGTGAGCGCCGGGCCATGCAAGGTCACGTGCTCTGTGCCCACCAAATCGAGGGCGACTTGACGCGCAAAGTTAGTTTCTGTTTCGGTGTTGACCAGCACGCAATAGCCGGGCCGCCAATCCACCTCAGCCCACACACCAAAGCTCTCGGCCTGTGCGGTCACCAAAGCTTTGATGCGTTGCTCCAGCAAGCGGCGCACATCGGCATCCAGCGCTCGCACACTCAGCTCCAACGTGGCCAAAGCCGGAATGACGTTGTTGGCTTGGCCAGCGTGCAACGCACCCACCGTCACCACCGCTGTGTGCAATGGGTCCACATTGCGAGCCACGATGGTTTGCAGAGCCATCACGATAGACGCCGCAGCAACCAACGGGTCTGCTGCACGGTGCGGCATGGCACCATGCCCACCTGTGCCATGCACGCGAATGGTCACGTAGTCGCTCGACGCCATGGCCGCACCCTCGTGAAACACAAAGTGCCCTTGTGGCACACCCGGCATGTTGTGCATGGCAAACACGGCGTCGCACGGATGCTGTTCAAACAAGCCATCGGCCATCATGCGGACTGCGCCACCACCGCCCTCTTCGGCTGGTTGAAAAATCAAATTCAAGGTGCCGTCAAACGTCGCATCACTCGCTAAGGTTTTGGCAGCGGCCAACAACATGGCCGTGTGTCCATCGTGGCCGCATGCGTGCATGAGGCCTGGCGTGCTGCTGGCCCAATCCACACCTGTGGCTTCTTGAATAGGCAAGGCATCCATGTCGGCACGCAAGCCCAAACGGCGCTTGCCATTGCCACGCACGAGTGTGCCCACGACACCCGTACCACCCAAACCACGGTGCACGGCATAGCCCCAACTTGCTAACTTGTTAGCAACCAAATCAGCGGTGCGGTGCTCTTCAAACGCCAGCTCTGGGTGTTGGTGAATGTCGCGGCGCAGTTGGATGAACTCACCCACGCGGGCACTGATGGCGTCACGCAAATATGTCATGTCACTGTGGCTGTAAGTTGATCGACTTGGCAATGGCGCGGAACTGGGCCGTGCCATCGGTGTAGGCCTTGCCCACGGCTTGCAATGACAAGGGCTTGGCCACCAACTGGCTGTTGGCTTCTAAGCCGCCACGCACAGCGGGATCGTTGAGCGAATCGGTGATGGCTTTATGAATCACTTGCACGATGGGCTCGGGCGTGTCCTTCTTCACAAAGTAGCCGGTCCAAATATTGAAGGTCAAATTTTTGAGCGACTTGCTCTCGCTGATGGCGGGATAGTCTTTGACCGACTCCAAGCGCTCGTGGTTGAGCATAGCCAAGACTTTGAGCTTGCCTTGTTTGTTCAGCTCTTCATACGACTTGCCAAATGGGGCTAAAAAGATATCGACCTGACCACCCAACAAATCTTGATTGGCAGGAGCTGCACCTTTGTAGGGCACATGGGTCATAGGAATGTTGGTCACTTTAGACAAATGCTCGCCCAGCAGGTGATAGAACGAGCCGGGGCCCACACTGGCGTAGGTGATGGGGCGCCCCTCTTTGGCTTCTTTGCGGGCGTAGTCTAAAAACTCATCCACGTTGTTCACGGGCAAATCTTTACGGGCCAAAAAACCAATTTGCGCGGTAGCAATCATTTGCACCAAGCGGAAGTCTTCGCTCTTGAACTTGACCGCAGAAATGGCCAAAGGCGCCAAGATCAATTCGTTGGGCGAGCCCTGAAAAATGATTTGCCCATCGGCTGGCGAATTGAGCACCTTTTGCGCGGCAATCGAACCACTGGCTCCGCCTAAGTTTTCCACGATCACGGGCTGCCCCATGTTTTTAGACAAGGTGTTGTTGACCGTGCGTGCAATCACATCAGACAGACCACCCGCTGGGTAAGGCACCATCAAAGTAACGGGTTTGCTTGGATAGGTTTGCGCAGTCACTGCGCTGACCAACAGCAGACTGCTGAGCAATACGCTCCAAGATTTGAAAGAAAAAGCCATGTCTCGCTCCAAAGTGTTTGTTATGGGGGCATTGTGAAAAGCGATTTTTATAATGTCCAATGCATTTTTATGTCATATTTCATAACTTATATGCATAGATTGATCTTTCCATGACCTTGGTTCAACTCAAACATTTGATCGAATTGGCCAACAGTGGTTCATTCAGTCAATCGGCAAACAAACTTCACCTGACGCAACCGGCATTGAGCCGCAGCATCAAAGCACTGGAAGATGAACTCGGCCAGCCTTTGTTCGACCGTGTAGGACGGCGCAATGAGTTGACCGCATTTGGCGCTCAGGTTGTTCAGCGCGCCCGCGCTTTGGTGGACGAGGCCAACGAGTTACGCCGCACGGGCCAATTGCTCAAAACTGGAGAACTGGGTCAGCTTCGCATCGGCATGGGTTCTGGACCAGGTGCGATGCTGATGACACCACTGCTCATGGTCATGGCGCATGAACACCCACAGGCGCACATCAACATTTCACGTGGAAGTACCACGCTGCTGGTGCAAGCGCTCAGAGACCGCTTGTTGGATGCTTTGATTTTGGATATCCGGTCCCTGCAACCTTCGGCCGATTTAAAAGTGGAAGCGTTGAAAGAAATGAAAGGCACATTCATGTGCCGCCCCACTCACCCGCTGGTCAAGAAACGTCATGTGACATTTGACATGTTGCGGGAATACCCAATTGCCTCCACCCCCTTGAGCGATGAGGTGGCTCGGATCTTGATGGAGCGCTTCGGTGCACAAGCCCACCCTGACAAACTGGTGAATTTGCGATGCGAAGAAATTTCTAGCTTGCTCGATGTGGCGCGCAGCAGCAACGCCATCGTGTTGGCCATTCGCGCCTCTGCCCCGGACTTGGTGGAACTTGCGGTCACGCCGGCCTTGAATGCGAAAGCACGGTTCGGCTTGGTCACCATTGCTACGCGTACAGAGCCCCCGCTGCTGGGTAAGGTACGTGCCTTGATGCACGAGGTGATGAAAGACTGAAGATCAGCGCAGTTGCAGCAACTGAGCCGCCACCGACACCGCAATCACCTCTGGCTCCTTGCCTGTGATGCCGCTCACCCCAATCGGGCAGGTGATGAAGGCCAACTCTTCCGAGCTGAAGCCTTTGGCTTCGAGGCGGTGCTGGAACGTGGCCCATTTGGTTTTGCTGCCAATGAGGCCAACGAACTTCAAATCGCCATGCAAGCGTTGGCGCTTGAGACAAGCTGCCACCACGTCCAAATCTTCGGCATGGCTGAAACTCATGATGAGCACGCTGGCACCGCTGGGCAAATCGGCCACGGCGGCGTGGACGGGGTCGGAGTGTTCGCACACCACGTTGGGCGGTAGTTGCGCGGGGAAGATTTCGTCGCGGCTGTCCACCCACTGCACGTTGTAGGGCAAGGTGCTGAGCACATTCACTAAAGCGCGGCCCACATGGCCACCACCAAACAAAGCGAGTGGTTGGCCGTTGGCCAGCAAGCGTTGTTTGAGCGCGGGTGCATCGGCAGCGCTGATGCGCTCGAACTTCAAATGCACCACGCCGCCGCAGCACTGCCCCAGCGCGGGGCCGAGGGCATAACGTGTGGTGAGCGCGTTGTCTTCGTGCGTGAGGGGCGATGGCACATTGCCATGTGCAGACGACGCAGCGTGATCGACGGGATTGATGTGCGCAGGCCGCGCCAGCAAAGCACGCGCTTCGGTAATGGCCTGAAACTCCAAATGCCCGCCACCAATGGTGTTGACCAAGGTGTGCGGAAACACCGCCATCCAAGCGCCCACCTCCCTTGGGCCAGAGCCCTGCACGCTGTCGACCGACACCAACACGCCATCGGCATGTTGGAGTTGGTTCAAGAGTTCAGCAGTGTGGCGAGGCACGAAGGGTTTAAGCCGCAGCCTTGGCCTTGGCAGCTTCGCACGCCATCAAGATGCGCTCAGGTGTCGCGGGCGCATCCATGTAGACCACAGCTTTGTGGTCCGCGCTAGCAGCCACCGCATCGCGCAAGGCGAAGAAGGCCGACAAGCCGAGCATCAAAGGTGGTTCGCCCGTGGCTTTGCTGTTGAATGGCGTGGGCTTGATGTTCTGGTTCTCGAACAAGGACACGTTGAAGTGCTCTGGAATGTCGCCCGCCACTGGGATTTTGTAGGTGCTGGGGCCGTGCGTGAGCAGCTTGCCCTTCTTGTCCCAAATGCACTCTTCCATGGTGAGCCAACCCATGCCTTGCACATAAGCGCCTTCGATCTGACCTTTGTCGAGTGCTGGGTTGATGCTGCGGCCCACGTCGTGCACGATGTCCACGGCCTTGAGCCACCACTCGCCGGTGCGGGTGTCGATTTCCACTTCACTCACGGCCGCGCCGTAGCAGTAGTAATAGAAGGCACGGCCGTTCAAGGTGGTGAAGTCGTATTTGATTTCGGGCGTCATGTAGAAGCCAGTGACTGACAAGCCCACGCGGTCGAGCCACGCTTGCTTGGTCACGTCGGCCCACTTGACCGACTTGCCGCCGCCGTGCAGTTCGTTGTTCGCAAAGGTCACATCGCCTTCGGCGCAACCCAACATGCGAGCGGCCACGGGCTTCAAGCGCTCGCGCATTTGCGCAGTCGCGTTCATGATGGCCGCGCCGTTGATGTCGGCACCGCTCGATGCCGAGGTGGCCGAGGCATTGGGCACTTTTTGCGAGTCGGTGGCGGTGATGCGCACATGGTCCACGCTGATACCCAAACCATCGGCACACACCTGCGCCATTTTGGTGTTGAGGCCCTGGCCCATTTCGGTACCGCCGTGGTTGCAGCTCACCGAGCCGTCCATGTAAACCACCAGCAGCGCGCCGCCTTGGTTCAAGTGCGTGGCGGTGAAACTGATGCCGAACTTCAAAGGCACCAAAGCAATGCCGCGCTTGCGGGTTTTGCTCTTAGCGTTGAAAGCTTGCACCGCCGCGCGGCGCTCGGCGTATTTGGATTCTTGTTCGACCTGCGCGATCACTTTGTCACCCACCCAGTCTTCGATGAGCTGGTTGTATTGGGTGGTCATCGTGTCGGGCGTGCCGCTGATGGCGGGGTCTTTGTAGAGGTTGAGCTTGCGCACTTCCAGTGGGTCTTTGCCCAAGGTCATCGCAATTTCGTCCATCACCGTTTCGATGCCGAACATGCCTTGTGGGCCACCGAAACCACGGAAAGCGGTGGCGCTTTGCGTGTTGGTTTTGCAGCGGTGGCTCACCAGCTTCAACGCGGGGATGTGGTAGCTGTTGTCGATGTGCAAACAAGCGCGGTCGTTCACCGGGCCTGAGTAGTCGGTGCTGTAACCGCAGCGCGACATGAGCGTGATGTCAGCGCCCAACACACGGCCGTTGTCGTCAAAGCCCACTTCGTAGTCGATGCGGAAATCGTGGCGCTTGCCGGTGATGGTCATGTCGTCGTCGCGGTTCACGCGCAACTTGACGGGCTTGCCCAGTTTGAACGCGGCCAAAGCAGCGCTTTGGCTGAAGATGCTGGCGTTGCCTTCTTTGCCACCAAAGCCACCGCCCATGCGGCGGCAGATCACTTCCACGTCGTTGGTGTGCAGGTTCAGCGCGTGCGCGGCTTCGCGTTGGTTGCCGTCCGGGTGCTGGGTCGACACGTACAGCGTGAGCTGACCGTCTTCTTTGGGCACCGCATAAGTGATCTGGCATTCCAGATAAAACTGCTCTTGCTGACCGGTGCGGGTGGTGCCCTTGATTTTGTGCGGGGCGCTGGCAATGGCCGCAGCGGCATCGCCGCGTGTGATGCCTTTGGGCGGCATGATGAAACTGCCCGCTTCCATCGCCTCTTCCACCGTCAAGATGGGCTTGAGTTCTTTCACCAAGACCTTGGCTTTTTTGGCGGCTTCGCGGGCGTAAAGCATGTCACGCGCCACGACCACGGCCACGGCCTGGCCAACAAACTCGACCTTGCCATCGGCCAGGAACGGGTCGTCATGGATGATGGGGCCGCAGTTGTTTTCACCAGGGATGTCTTTGGCGGTGTAGACCGCCACCACGCCGTGCTCTTTGAGGATGGCGTCGCGGTCAATGCCGTCGCCAATCAACTCACCATGCGCCACGGGCGACTGGATGATCGCGGCATACAAGGTGCCTGCGTGCTCAGGGATGTCGTCGATGTAAGTGGCGGTGCCGGTCACATGCAAGTGGGCCGATTCGTGAACCACGTCGGTGCCTTGCTGAACGCCCGATGCGGGCAAGAGGTTTTTCAGATTAGTAGGGGCGTTCATTTAAGCCTCCAAAGTGAGGGGACAGAGCAAATTTGCTGTGCAAATCTGGTCTTTCCCCAGGTTTCAAGATTGTTCTTCAATGAATTCCAAGGCCAAGTTGCGGGCCACCAAAGCGCGGTAAGCCCAAGTGGCGCGCAGGCCATCGCGGGCGGTGAAGCTCGCGGCAATTGCGGCATCGAGGTCAGCGGCCTTCACGTCCGCAGGCAACTTACCTTCCAACACGGCTTCCAACTTGGGCGCACGTGCTGGGAAAGGGCTCAGGCCGTTGTAGGCCAGCTTCACGCCTGCCAACTTGCCACCTTGCAGCGTGTAGCTGATGGCGGCGCAGGTGGCCGAAATGTCTTGCTCAAAACGCTTGCTCACCTTGTGGGCGCGAAACACTTGGCCCGCCACAGGTTTGGGCAACTCGATGGCTTCGATGAACTCACCGGCTTCGAGCACGTTTTGCTTCATGCCTTTGTAGAAGTTTTCGAGCAACACGTTGCGGGTCTTCTCGCCACGGCGCAGCACCAGGTTGGCGCCCAAGGCCAAGAGGCAAGGCATGGAGTCGCCAATGGGCGAACCATTGGCAATGTTGCCCGCCAGCGTGGCGGTGGAGCGAATGGGTGTTGAGCCAAATCGGCGCAGCACTTCGGCGAAATCGGGGTAGGCCTTGGCCACCAAAGTTTCCACCGTGGCCAGCGACACGGCCGCGCCAATGCGCCACGCTTTGTCAGTCTCTGCCACTTGGCGCAACTCTTTGACGTTGCCCAAATACATGATGTGGTCGGGGCGTGCGAACTGCTTGTTCACTTGCAAACCAATTTCGGTGCTACCTGCCAACAACGCGGTGGTGGGGTGTTTGACCAAGTAGTCGGCCACTTCCGACAAGGTGGCGGGCGACACAAACTCGTTGCCTTTGCGTGTACGCACCACGGGCTGAACGATGATGTCGCCGTCCAGGCTCATGGTGGGGGTGCTGGCACGTTTGATTTCTTTCAACAGCGGCAAGTCAGCGCTGTCGTCCAACTTCAAGGCTGACTTGTTTTGGCAGGCCTTGGCCGTCGCGTCGATGATGGGCGCGTAGCCGGTGCAACGGCACAAGTTGCCGCTCAAGGCATCGGTGATTTCTTGACGCACGGGCGACGTGTTGGTTTGCACCAAGTTGACCAAGCTCATCACGATGCCGGGGGTGCAAAAGCCGCACTGTGAGCCGTGGCACTTGACCATCTCGTCTTGCACAGGGTGCAAGGTGCCGTCGGCTTTTTTCAAGCTCTCGACGGTCTTGACCGATTTGCCATCGAGTGACGGCAACAACTGGATACACGCGTTGGTGGCCACATAGTCCACCGCGGTGCCTGCGGCGTTGAGCTCGCCCACCATCACCACGCACGCGCCGCAGTCGCCTTCTGCGCAACCTTCTTTGGTGCCCGTGCGGTGGAGCTGCTCGCGCAAGTAGTCGAGAACGGTGGTGGTGCGGCGCGCACCTTGGGCTTCAACGATCTGGCCGTCGAGCACAAAGCGCACGGTGTTGGTGACTTGTGACATGGTGGGGTGTGAAATCTGGGGAAAGAACCTCAGATTTTAGTGACTCCCGCCCCAAATCTGCAGCAAGTATGCCGCTTGGTATACAAATATTTACAAGTCTTCGATGCGGCCTTCGGCATCCACGCGGTAGCAGCGCACGTCTAAATTGAATACCTCTGGTTTCACAATCGAGGTACCCATCAGCATGCGAGCACATTCTTGAATACCTTCTGGGATCGAGGGGTGCGGGAAGATGAGTTCGGCCAAGTGCTCAATGCCAATGTCCATCGAGATCATCAAAGCCACCGCCATGATGGTGCTCGACGCGTGCGGTCCCATCACGCGCATGCCCAAAATCTTCATCTCGTCGTCGTCAGACACCAAGATTTTGAAAAAGCCATCGAGCTTGTGCATGGCCAAGGCGCGGTTGACGTAGCGGTAATGCATCGATGCCAAGCGGTACGGAATTTTCTTCTTGCGTGCTTGGGTTTCGTTCAAGCCGACCGAGGCCACCTCGGGGTTCAAGAACATGATGGTGGAAATGTTTTCGTACACCAGCTCGCGCTTTGGCTGGCCAAACATGCGCTCGACCGCGTGACGACCTTCGAGCTCGCCCACGTTCACCAGCGAGATGTCGGCCGTGAAGTCGCCCACCGCGTAGATATTGGGCACATTCGAGCGGGTGTGTTCGTCGTCGATGCAGCCTCGGTCGTTCAAAGTCACGCCTGCAGCTTCAAGGCCAAGGTTCTCGCAGTTGGACACACGGCCCACAGAAATCAAGGCTTTTTCAACCGTGTGGGTTTCTTTGCGCCCATCTTTGAAGCTGAGCACGTACGCCACTTTGCCGTCGACGATGCTCATTTTTTCAAGTGCTGCGCCGTGGTGAATCACGGCGCCGTTGTCTTCCAAATTGGCGGCCACAGCGTGAGAAATGTCTTCGTCTTCGAAGGGCAAGATGCGCTCTTCTTTGTCGATCAAGAAAACCTTGGTTTTGCCAAAGTTCGAGAAGATGGTGGCGAATTCACAACCAATCACACCCGCGCCCAAGATCACGATGCTCTTGGGGAAGTCTGGCAATGACGACACGCCATCGCTGGTGAGGATGATCTTTTCATCAATCGGGATGTGCGGCAAATAACGTGGGCGGCTGCCCACGGCCATCACAGTGTTGTCGGCCCAAATGGTTTGGGTTTGGCCTTCAGCGTCGGTGATGCCAATTTCGTTTTTAGATACAAATTTGGCATGACCGTTGAAAAACGTGAGCTGGCCTGATTTTTGGAAATAAGCAATTTGCTTCTTGAGCTGCACATGCTTTTCAGCCACCGCCCGGTGCGCCTGGTGCATCACGCTGGAGAAATGCACCTCCGAGTCATACACGGTGTAGCCCAGATTGGTGTTGTGCGTTTGTTGGTAGCTTTCAGACAGCTCCCACAAGGTTTTGGAAGACAACGCACCGTCAAAAATGCCTGCGCCGCCCACCTTGTTGCGCTCGACCAGCGCCACGCGTTTGCCAAAGTCGATGGCGCGCATGGCCGCCGCAAAACCGGATGGACCGGCACCAATCACGCAGACATCAAACTTTTCCAAGGTAAATCTCCAATAACGACGAAATTAATTATTTCGGCATTATTGGTGATATTGGCGCATTTAAATGAAAGTTTGCCGGGAGTTACCCGTAAATTGAACTCAAGAACCGCGGTAGGTGGAGTAGCTCCACGGGCTCACCAACAAAGGCACGTGGTAATGCTGATCGGTGTGGGCCACGCCAAAGTCAAGGCTGACCAGGTTTAAAAAATTGGGCTCAGGTAATTCAACCTTCTTCGCGGCAAAGTAGCCCTTCACGTCAAATACCAAGCGGTAGGTGCCTTTTTTCAAACTGTCGTTGTCGTACAGCAAGCCGTCGGGGTTGCGGCCATCGTGGTTCAGTGTGAACGATTTGACCAAGGTGGCTTGGCCGTCCTCGGTGGTGGTGAACAACGACACTTTCATGCCCGCTGCGGGGCCGCCGTGCATGGTGTCTAAAACGTGAGTGCTCAATCCCATGAAATGCTCCGAAAATGGTTAGCGACCAACTTGGTCGACTGAAAGTGTATACAATTTTTCCATTTAGGTCTATCATGACCTCAGTGAATTTGCCGGAGACCCGACATGGACAGCTCAACCGCCACTCGCAGCATTGTGGACGCCCTCACCAAAGCCATTGTGGAGCACCGCCTGCACCCCGGCACCAAACTGGCCGAGCAAAAACTGGCCGACCACTTTGGTGTGTCGCGCACCCTCATTCGCCAAGCGCTGTTTCAGCTCGTGCAAAAGCGCCTCATCCGCATGGAGCCCGCACGCGGCGCGTTTGTAGCCACCCCTTCTTCTGACGAAGCCCGCCAAGTGTTTGCCGTGCGTCGCATGTTGGAGCTGGAGATGACGCGCAACTTTGTGCGCAACGTGACGCCTGCACAAATCAAAGCACTCAAAGAGCACGTGACCGAGGAAAAAGCCGCGGTCAGCCGAGGCGATGTGCCGGGTCGCACCGATTTGCTGGGCGACTTCCACGTGCGCATGGCCGAGTTGATGGGCAACCAAGTGCTTGCCCAAATTTTGAGCGAACTCATTTCGCGCTGTGCCCTCATCACCCTGATGTACCAAAGCAGCAATGCCGCTGAACACTCGGCCGAAGAGCATGCTGAAATTTTGAAGGCCATCGTGGCCAAAGACGAGAAGCTGGCCGTCAAGCTGATGGACGAACACTTGCGCAACGTCGAAGAAGGTTTGGCCCTCGACCGCAAAGTACCCAGCAACGACATTGCCATGGCGCTGTCTTAATTCTTTGAAAGTTAATTCTTCGAAAGTTCGCACCAATGTCTAACCCCAACGCCACCTACGACAGCACCGCCACCTACCCACGCGATTTGGTCGGCTATGGCCGCCAAGTGCCGCACGCGCAATGGCCCAACCAAGCACGCATTGCCGTGCAGTTTGTGCTGAATTACGAAGAAGGCGGTGAAAACGCCACCGTACACGGCGACGCAGGCAGCGAAATGTTCTTGAGCGAGATGTTCAACCCGCCCAGCTTTCCTGACCGCCACCTGAGCATGGAAGGCATTTACGAATACGGCTCACGCGTGGGCGTGTGGCGCATCTTGCGCGAGTTTGAAAAACGCGGCCTGCCCCTCACCGTGTTTGGCGTGAGCATGGCCCTGGAGCGACACCCCGAACTCACCGCCGCTTTTGTCGAGCTGGGCCACGAAATTGCCTGCCACGGCTACCGTTGGATCAACTACCAAACCACCGACGAAGCCACTGAGCGTGCGCACATGAAGCAAGGCATTGAGATCATCGAACGCCTAACCAGCACCACGCACGGCAACAGCATTCACGGCGCAGGCTGGTACACCGGCCGCGACAGCCCAAACACCCGCCGCCTCGTGGCCGATCACGGCGGTTTTGAATACGACAGCGACTACTACGGCGAAGACCTGCCCTTTTGGATGAAGGTCAAAAAAACCAATGGCGACGTGGTGCCACAACTCGTCGTGCCCTACACGCTCGACTGCAACGACATGCGCTTTGCGCTGCCCCAAGGCTTTAGCCAAGCAGAAGATTTCTTTGTGTATTTGCGCGACAGCTTTGATGCGCTGTATGCCGAAGGTGATGAAGCGCCCAAGATGATGAGCATCGGCATGCACTGCCGCTTGCTGGGCAAGCCAGGCCGCATCGTGGCGCTGCAAAAGTTTTTGGACCACATCGCCAAGCACGACCGCGTGTGGGTAGCCCGCCGCATCGACATTGCGCGCCACTGGAAACAAGTTCACCCCTACAGCGGTAAATAACCAGCAGGACATTCACATGAACACCATCACGCTGAACCAAATCAACACCCTGCCCCACGCCGAGGCAGCGGCTTTGCTGACTGGCCTGTACGAACACTCTGATTGGATTGCCGCACAAGCCTTGAACATGCGCCCGTTTGCATCCGCCGCGGCGCTCAAACACGCGATGGTGAAGGTGCTGGCCGAAGCAGGCCGTGAACCGCAACTCGCTTTGGTGCGCGCCCACCCCGAGTTGGCAGGCAAAGCGATGGTGAGTAAAAGCCTCACCGCCGAATCAACCAACGAGCAAACCAAAGCGGGACTGACTAACTGCACGCCCGAAGAGTTTGCCCATATCCAACACCTCAACGCCAGCTACAACGCCAAGTTTGGTTTTCCGTTCATCTTGGCGGTGCGTGGCCCGCGCGGCTCAGGTCTGAACAAACAACAAATCATCAGCACCTTCGAACGCCGCTTGCACAACCACCCCGACTACGAACTGGCCGAGTGCTTGCGCAACATCCACCGCATCGTGGAGATTCGCTTGAACGACAAGCTGGGCTACGAACCCGCGCTGGGCCACGAGGTGTGGGACTGGCATGAATGGCTGGCCCAGTTCAGCGATGCAGGTGTGGTCAACAAACACGCACCACATGCGGCACGCGAAGAACTCACCGTCACCTACCTCACAGACGCGCACCTGAAATGCGCACGCACGATTGAGCTGGGCATGAAAGCCTGCGGCTTTGACGACGTGCGCATCGACGCGGTGGGCAACGTGGTGGGTATTTACAAAGCTTCAAGTACACACGCCCAAACCTTGATGACCGGCTCGCACTACGACACCGTGCGCAACGGCGGCAAATACGACGGTCGTTTGGGCATCTTCGTGCCGATGGCCTGCGTGCGCGAACTGGTCCGTGCGGGCCAACGCCTGCCCTTCAACCTCGAAGTGGTGGCATTTGCTGAAGAAGAAGGTCAACGCTACAAAGCCACGTTCTTAGGCTCTGGTGCCTTGGTGGGCGACTTCAAAAACGAATGGCTCGACCAACAAGATGCCGACGGCATCACGATGCGCCAAGCCATGAAGCAAGCTGGCTTGAAGATAGAAGACATCCCCCAACTCGCCCGCAACGCCGCAAACTATCTGGGATTCATCGAAGTCCACATCGAGCAAGGTCCTGTGCTCAATGAGTTGGATATTCCACTGGGCATCGTCACCTCCATCAACGGCAGTGTGCGTTTGATGGGCGAAGTCGTGGGCATGGCTAGCCACGCTGGCACTACCCCCATGAACAGCCGCAGAGATGCCGCGACTGCTGTGTCCGAGCTGGCTTTGTATGTAGAAAAACGCGCAGCTGAACTCAACGCGTCGTCTGCCAAAGCACAGGCCCAATCGCCAGAGGCATGTGTGGGCACCATTGGCATGCTCACCGTGCCCAATGGTTCGGTCAACGTGGTACCCGGTCGCTGTCAATTCAGCCTCGACTTGCGTGCCACCACCAACGCCATGCGCGACCGTTTGTTGCATGACGTGACAGCCGAACTCCAAGCCATTTGCGAACGCCGGGGCCTGCATCACACGCTAGAAGAAACCATGCGCGCAAGCGCTGCCCCAAGCGACGCCAAACTGCAAGCCTTGTGGGAAAACGCGGTACAAGCATTGGGCGTCCCCCAGTTCCACCTGCCCAGCGGCGCAGGCCACGATGCCATGAAGCTGCACGAAATCATGCCGCAAGCTATGTTGTTTGTGCGCGGCCAAAACGCCGGCATCAGCCACAACCCGCTGGAGGCCACCACGAGCGACGACATGCAGTTGGCCGTGGATGCGTTCATGCATGTGCTGCACAACTTCCGCGCTTGAACGCGGCTTTCAATCAAACAACAACGATAAGACGAGACGACCATGAACCCAAACGCCAATCACGCCCACTACGCCCAACTCGACGCTTGGATTGACGCGCACTTTGACGAGCAAGTGAAGTTCTTGCAAGCCTTGGTGCAAGTCCCCACCGACACGCCACCCGGCAACAACGCCCCCCACGCCGAGCGCACCGCCGAGTTGCTGCACGGCTTTGGCTACGAGGCAGAGAAACACGCCGTGCCCAGCGATGAGGTGAAAGCCTACGGTCTGGAGAGCATCACCAACCTCATCGTGCGCCGCAAGTTTGCAGATGGCGGCAAAACCATTGCACTGAACGCGCACGGTGATGTGGTGCCCCCGGGCGACGGCTGGACACACAAACCCTACGGCGCTGAGATTGAAAACGGCGCGATGTATGGCCGCGCAACGGCTGTGAGCAAGAGCGACTTCTCCACGTTCACCTTTGCCACGCGCGCGCTCGAATCTTTGGGCTTGTCGTTGAAAGGCGGCGTCGAACTGCACTTCACTTACGACGAAGAGTTCGGTGGCGAAAAAGGCCCAGGCTGGTTGCTCTCGCACGGCTTGACCAAACCCGATTTGATGATTGCTGCAGGCTTCAGCTACCAAGTGGTCACCGCGCACAACGGCTGCTTGCAAATGGAAGTCACCGTGCAAGGCGAAATGGCGCACGCCGCCATTCCTGACAGCGGTACCGACGCGCTGCAAGGCACGGTGCACATCTTGAACGCGCTGCACGCGCTCAATGAAGACTATAAAAAAACCACCTCGAAGATTGAAGGCATCACCCACCCTTACCTGAACGTGGGCCAAATCAGTGGTGGCACCAACACCAACGTGGTGCCGGGCAAGGTGGTGTTCAAACTTGACCGCCGCATGATTCCCGAAGAGAACCCGGTTGAGGTGGAAGCGTCGATTCGCAAAACGATCGAAGATGCAGCTGCTTCGTTCAATCCACCCCGTGGCGGCAAGCAACTCAAGGTGGACATCAAACGCCTCTTACTCGCCAAAGCCATGGTGCCGCTCGCAGGCAACCAACCCTTGGTGGACGCCATTCAAAAACACGGGGGTGAGTTGTTTGGTGAACCCATCCCTGCTGTGGGCACGCCGCTGTACACGGATGTGCGCTTGTATGTGGCGCAGGGCATCCCCGGCGTCATCTATGGTGCGGGACCACGCACAGTTTTGGAGAGCCATGCCAAGCGCAATGATGAACGCGTGATGTTGGAAGATGTACGTCGCGCGACCAAAGTGGTTGCTCGTACCCTGTTGGATTTGTTGAGCTGAGGTGAGCTGGTGACGATTTCTGATACGCTGGCACCGAAAGCATGCCCACGACCTGTGCCTACAGGGATCTCAGAAAATAGGGTTTCTCCGTAAGGCCAAGTCAGTCAACTTTGTATACAGTTTTGCATGCAAAGAATCCTCTAAGGAGAACCCATGACCCAATCCACCCATCCCGTTGACGAGCGCCTGCCCACAGGCAAGCTCGCCGCTCTCGGCCTGCAACACGTGCTCGTCATGTACGCAGGTGCTGTGGCTGTGCCACTCATCGTTGGCCGCGCTTTGAAGCTCAGCCCAGAACAAGTGGCCATGCTGATTTCAGCCGACTTGTTTGTGTGCGGCTTGGTCACTCTCATTCAGTCGTGGGGCGCAACCCAATGGTTTGGCATTCGCCTGCCCGTGATGATGGGCGTGACCTTTGCTGCCGTTGCGCCGATGGTGGCCATGGCCAATGCCAACCCAGGCGACACGGGCGCACAACTGATCTTCGGCGCCATCATGGGCGCGGGGGCTATTTCGATGCTCATTGCGCCGCTGGTCAGCCGCATGTTGCGCTTCTTCCCACCAGTCGTGACCGGCACCATCATCGCTGTCATTGGCATCAGCTTGATGCGCATTGGCATCAACTGGATTTTCGGCAACCCTTTCGGCCCTACAGCGCCCTCCATCGTCAACCCAGAGCACGCCAAGTGGCTGGCTGACGCTGCAGCTGCGGCTTCTGCACCCGGCTCTACGCTGCCCGCAGTGCCCAAAGATTTGGCTTTGATGGCCAAGATGCCCAACCCCAAATATGCTGACCTCACCGGCGTAGGCATTGCGGCTTTGGTGCTGGCTTCCATCTTGATGATTTCCAAGTTCGCCAAAGGCTTCATCGCCAACATTTCGGTGCTCTTGGGCATCATCATTGGTGGCGTTGTGGCCACCAGCATGGGCTTGATGAACTTCGACAAAGTGGGCAAAGCCGAATGGTTTGGCATCGTCACACCGTTCCAGTTTGGTATGCCTGTGTTTGACCCCGTGCTCATCGTCACCATGACTTTGGTGATGATCGTGGTGATGATCGAATCCACCGGCATGTTCTTGGCTTTGGGTGAAATGACCGACCGTCATGTGGACCGCCCTGCGCTCACCCGCGGTTTGCGCACCGACGGTTTGGGCACGCTGATTGGCGGCATCTTCAACACCTTCCCCTACACCAGCTTCTCGCAAAACGTGGGTCTCGTCGCCGTCACTGGCGTGAAGAGCCGCTTTGTGTGCGTGGCGGGCGGCATCATCCTCATCATCTTGGGCGTGATTCCTAAGATGGCGGCACTGGTCGAGTCCTTGCCCACCGTGGTCTTGGGCGGCGCTGGCTTGGTGATGTTTGGCATGGTGGCCGCCACCGGCATTCGCATCTTGGGCGGCGTGGATTTCAAGAACAACCGCTTCAACAGCTTGATCGTCGCCATCTCCATCGGCATCGGCATGATTCCGCTGATCGCCCCCAACTTCAAGCAATGGATGCCTCACAACCTGCACCCCCTCATTGAGTCGGGTATCTTGCTGGCCTCTTTGTCCGCGGTGTTGTTGAACCTGTTCTTCAACGGTGCGTCTGAAGACGAATCGGCTGCCGTGGCAGCGGCCCGTCAAGCAGACAGCCACTGAGCGTTTGGCGGATGCCTCACAAAAAGCCCGCTGAACCAGCGGGCTTTTTTTTGCCCCTGCGCGTGACGGGGATACGACCAGTCACGTAAGCAGTAATACCAACGGGGCCTACTACGGTGGACCGTTACACTCACGGCTCAACAATGCGGCCCTTTGGCACGCCATTACAAAATTCCCCTTGGAGCACATCGAAACATGGAACTACTTCAAAGCACAGACTTCTGGCTAGGCTTGTTGCTGATCACTTGGATCAACATTCTTTTGTCGGGCGATAACGCTGTCGTGATCGCCTTAGCAGCTCGTGGCTTACCGCCCGAACAACAAAAGAAAGCCATCCTGTTCGGCTCTGGCGCTGCCGTGCTGCTGCGCATCGGTTTGACCGTCATTGCCGCCAAGTTAATGGCTTTGGAATATTTGCAAATCATCGGCGGCTTGCTCTTGCTGTGGATCGGTGCTCAACTGCTTGAGGCCGAAGAGGAAACCGAAGAAGAAGCCAGCGCGCACAGCAATTTGTTTGCTGCCATTCGCACCATCTTGATCGCCGACTTGGTGATGAGCTTGGACAACGTCATCGGCGTGGCAGCAGCGGCCAAAGGCGACGAGGTGTTGCTCATCATTGGCTTGGCCATCAGCATCCCCTTGGTGATCTTTGGTAGCACCTTGATGATCAAACTCATGGAACGTTACCCTGTCATCATCACCCTCGGTGCTTGTTTGATCGGTTGGGTTGGCGGCGAAACCGTGGCCAACGATGTGGTGCTTCGCGAATTTGGTCAAGCCAATCACTGGTTCCACTTGGCCTGTGCAGCAGCAGGTGCCGTGATTGTGTTGGCATGGGGCAAACTCAAATCCGCACAGCATCACAAAACTGAAGACGCAGAATAAACGCTGCTTCTCCTCTAAAACAAAAAGCCAGCCTTCGCGCTGGCTTTTTTCATGGGCAAACACAACACACCAAGACGCACCGATAACGTGCAACTCACCGCGTTGGTGCAGCGTCAGGTTGTATACAAACCAAACTCGCGCACAATTCGCCCCGAACACGACGCATACAGGCGCTTTGAGTAGGCACCTTTATTGCAAGATCGTATACACCCGATCCTTTTCCCATTTTGTTTTTCAGAGGCACACATGATCAAACGCACCTTCCTCAAAACCACCCTCGGCTTGGCACTGGCTGCCAGTTTTGCAGGCGTTTCTGCGCAAACCACGCCTTTGAAATTCCAACTCGACTGGCGCTTTGAAGGCCCTTCCGCCTTCTTCTTGGTGCCTGCCGCCAAAGGCTATTTCAAAGACGCCAAGCTGGATGTGACCGTGGATGCCGGCAACGGCTCAGGTGGGGCGGTCAACCGCGTGGCCTCTGGTGCGTATGACGTGGGCTTTGCCGACTTGGCCGCCTTGATGGAATTCCACGCCAACAACCCCGACGCACCCAACAAGCCCGTGGCCGTGATGATGGTCTACAACAACACCCCTGCGTCGGTAATGGCCCTCAAGAAGTCGGGCATCAAAACCCCCGCTGACTTGACAGGCAAGAAACTCGGCGCGCCTGTGTTTGATGCGGGTCGCCGCGGCTTTCCCATCTTCGCCAAAGAAAACAAAGTGGGCACCGTCAACTGGGTGTCGATGGATCCTCCTCTGCGCGAAACCATGTTGGTCCGCGGCGATGTAGATGCCATCACCGGCTTCACCTTCACTTCATTGCTCAACATCGAGGCACGTGGCGTGAAAGCGGATGACGTGGTGGTCATGCAATACCCAGACTTCGGCGTGAAGCTGTATGGCAACGCCATCATCGTGTCGCCCAAACTCATCAAAGAAAACCCAGCCGCCATCAAAGCCTTCTTGGCTGCTTTCACCAAAGGCGCGAAAGACGTGATGGCCGATCCTGCCGAAGCCATCAAAACCGTCAAGGCGCGCGACGGCATCATCAACAGCGAACTCGAAACACGCCGTTTGAAACTGGCCATCGACACCGTCATCAACAGCCCCGACGCGCGTGCCGAAGGCTTTGGCCAAATCAAAGGCCCACGCTTGTCGCTCATGGCATCGCAAGTGTCTGACGCCTTCGGCACCAAAACCCGCGTGAAGGCCGAAGACATTTGGAACGGCTCCTTCTTGCCAACGGCCAAAGAACTCGACGTGTTGCCCAAAGGTAAGAAGTAAATAGGCACCACTTGATGACCGCTTCTCCTGAACATTTCGTCGACTTTCAAAATGTCTGGCTGGCCTACAACGACGCGTTGTTGGCGCAAAACCACTTCGCCGTAGAAGACATCAACCTGCAAGTCACTCAGGGCGAGTTCATCGCCATCGTGGGGCCATCGGGTTGCGGCAAGTCCACCTTCATGAAGCTCACCACAGGTTTGAAAAAGCCCAGCCGTGGCACGATTCATGTCGATGGCCAGCCCGTCAATGGACCGCTCAAGATCAGCGGCATGGCGTTTCAGTCGCCCTCGCTCTTGCCTTGGCGCACCACCCTCGACAACGTGTTGCTGCCCTTGGAAATCGTGGAGCCGTACCGCGCCAACTTCAAAGCCAAGAAAGCCGAGTACGAAGCGCGCGCCATTGCCTTGCTGCAAAGCGTGGGCTTGGGTGGCTACGAGCGCAAGTTCCCGTGGGAGCTGTCAGGCGGCATGCAACAACGCGCCAGCATTTGCCGCGCGCTCATCCATGAGCCCAAGATGTTGTTGCTCGACGAGCCGTTTGGCGCGCTCGACGCCTTCACCCGCGAAGAGCTGTGGTGCACGCTGCGCGATTTGCAAGCGGCGCAAAAGTTCAACGTCATTTTGGTCACGCACGATTTGCGCGAGTCAGTCTTCTTGGCCGACACCGTGTACGTGATGAGCAAGAGCCCAGGTCGCTTTGTGGTCAAACGCCACATCGACCTGCCCCGCCCGCGTGACTTAGAAGTGACTTACACGCCCGAGTTCACCGACATCGTGCACGAGCTGCGCGGCCACATTGGGGCCATGCGAAAAGACGGCGTCAACTTGGGGCAATGAAGATGAATCAAAAACAACTTGAAACATGGGCACCTTGGGGCCTGTTGGTGCTCACCTTGGTGATTTGGCAAGCCGCTTGCTCGCTCTTGGATGTGTCTGAGTTCGTGTTCCCCTCACCGCTGCGCATCTGGCAGCAAATGGTCGAATACCGCGACGTGATTGCAGGCCACGCCTGGCGCACCTTCTGGGTGACGATGGTGGGCTTTGGCATTGCCATCGTGGTGGGCGTGTTGCTCGGCTTCGTCATTGGCAGCTCACGCTTGGCGTATGCCGCCGTGTACCCGCTGATGACGGGCTTTAACGCATTGCCCAAAGCGGCGTTTGTGCCGATCTTGGTGGTGTGGTTTGGCATTGGTGTGGGGCCAGCCATCCTCACCGCGTTCTTGATCAGCTTTTTCCCCATCATGGTGAACATCGCCACCGGCTTGGCCACCTTGGAGCCTGAGCTGGAAGACGTGTTGCGCGTGTTGGGCGCCAAGCGCTGGGACGTGTTGGTCAAAGTGGGTTTGCCCCGCTCCATGCCTTACTTCTACGGCTCACTCAAAGTCGCCATCACCTTGGCGTTTGTGGGCACCACCGTGTCAGAGATGACAGCTGCCAACGAAGGCATTGGCTACTTGCTGATCTCAGCCGGCTCGGCCATGCAAATGGGCTTGGCCTTTGCGGGCTTGGTGGTCGTGGGCGCCATGGCCATGGTCATGTACGAACTGTTCAGCTGGATCGAAAAACACACCACCGGCTGGGCGCACCGAGGCTCTCAAAACCACTGAGTTGGCACACCCCAAAAGCCGCTTTTTGAAGCGGCTTTTTTACGCCTTTAATATTCATTAAAAACACCAACTTCGTCGAATATCTAGTGTTAATTCGATAAATTCACCGAATTTACGAATATCATCGATGCCACTTTCGCCCGACGCGCGCACAGCCTGTACGCGTCGGATTTCTTCTATTCAAGGCGATATACATGGCATCCTCCCACGATCAAAAGCCCGAGAGCACGCATCTCGGCCCTAACTCAGCAGACAAACTCTTTCTGGCCTTTTTGGTCGTGATTGTGGTGGCCGTCACATGGCTGGGTGTTGTCAACTACAAAGAAGCCCTCAAAACCGAACAAGCCAAAAGCAACGGCGAAGCTTGGGTGGCTTGGCTCACCGAAACCGGGACCACCCGCTTTGAAGCCGACACCCAACACCCCGCTTGCAAAGGTGGCGTCAAACCCGCCGCCGATGCCAAAGCTGGCACACCCGGCACTTGGGGCGCATGCTTGGCACACATCATGGCGACGACCGATCTGAAAGACCAGGTCAACACGTTTTTCAACGCCACCCCTCACTTTGTGGCGGCTTGCGTGCCTTCTGACCGCACGTTGATGGGCGCGATCTTGTTGGAAGACTTGATGCCCACCCCGCCCGGCTCGGCCACACCTTTTGTGGCCACCCAACTGGTTGAGACAGACAGCATTGACTACAAGATGCAACTGCGTTTGTCCGTGTGCGACAAAGGTGGCTACGCCATCAAAGTTGCTGAATTTGAATTCTGAGGTGCGCCATGGAAATGACTAAACACGACAAATTTCTGCAAGACCTCAACGTCGAAGCCATCTTGGGCCAAGACCAAGAGGCCAACATTTCACGCGACTTGCCCATGCGCAAGTGGCTGTATTCATGGCTCTTAGACCCCAACATTCCTGGCAACTTCCAAGCGGCCATCGACAAATGGGTCAGCTACCTCATCATTGGCAACTTGTTCAGCCTGATGTTCGAACACGTGCCTGCGGTGTACGAGCCCTACCGCGCTTGGTTTGAACTGTTTGACATCTTCTCCGTGGCCGTGTTCACCATTGAATACGCCTTGCGCCTGTACTTGGCGCCTGAAGACGAAGAGTTTCAAAACCGCAAACATGCGCGCTTTGGCTTTATCACCAGCCCGTTTGCCATCATCGACTTCTTGGCTGTGGCGCCTTTCTACTTGAAAGCAGTCATCCCAATCGACTTGCGCGTGTTGCGATTCCTGCGACTGTTGCGAATCTTGAAGTTGTTCCGCGTCTTGATTCCAGCCATCGCTGAATTCAAAGAACTCAACAAGAACCGCACCTTCCGCCAAAAAGTCCATGCCCTCGTGTTCCCCAGCGAATTCGGCGGCACCATGCAGCACATTTTTGAAGTGTTCATCGGTGTGTGGGTCATCTTGTCTGTGATGGCCGTGATCTTGGAATCGGTCAAGAGCATCAACTACATCTTGCATTTGCAGTTTGTCATCTTGGACGCCGTGGCCGTCGCCATCTTCACGGTTGAGTACTTCATGCGCATGTATTCATGCGTGGAAGAGCCTGGTTACAAAGGTTCGATCTTGGGTCGTTTCCGCCAAGCCAAAAACCCATCGACGTTCATCGACTTCTTGGCCATCTTGCCCTTCTTCTTGGAAGTGTTCTTGCATCACCTGATCGACTTGCGCTTCTTGCGAGTCTTCCGTTTGGCACGACTGCTCAAACTCACACGTGGCAGCGATGCCACTGCGGTGTTGGTCAAAGTGGTGGTGCGCGAGTGGCCAGTGATGGGCGCCGCCACCTTCATCATGATGTTGCTGTTGGTCTTGACCGCCAGCTTGGGTTACTTGTTCGAATACGATGCGCAACCTGAGAAGTTTGAAAACATTCCCACCTCTATCTATTGGGCGGTCATCACCTTGGCTTCCGTGGGCTATGGCGATATTTCGCCCGTCACCCCCATGGGCCGTGCCATGACCAGCGTCTTGGCGCTGTTGGGCATTGGTATCTTCGCGATTCCTGCGGCGTTGTTGGCCTCTGCCTTCAGCGATGAATTGGTGAAAGAGCGTGACCAACTGAAAGCCAATTTGTTTGCCATCCTCAAAGACGGCCACATCAGCGAAGCAGAAGCGGTCGTCATTCGTGCGGAAGCCAAGCGCTTGCACTTGACCGTGGAAGAAGTGAACAAATTGATCGAGGTGGTGATCAAAGAGCATGAGCTCGAAGAACGCAACCCGCTGCCCATCCATAAAATTGCGGAAAATCCAGCCTTGGCTGTGGAACACTACAAAGTGTTGCTGGGCCAAATCCGACAACTGGGTGTCCAAGTAGATGGCACCAAGTTTGACGAAGCCGCGCATGCAGGCGAACGTTTGTCTGCCCATGAATTTGCCCTGTGGCAAAAGATTCAAGGCAAGGCTTAATCACTCCAACGACCACTTCGGTGGTCGTTGTCTTTGACCCTCAGTTTTTTAACTTTTCTCGTTAGACCTTTTCGATGACTACAGGTTTCAAGAACACCTTGATGGAAATATTGGACGGCTCGCCCAAGCACACGGCCAGCCGATACGTGGAGTGGCTCATCACCTTTGTGGTGTTGGTCAACTGCTCTGCGGTGATTCTTGATTCCGTTCCCGAAATTCACGCCGAATTCAAAGACTTCTTCCACGAGTTGGAGTTTTGGAGCGTGATGTTCTTCACCGTCGAATACATCGCACGCGTATGGTCTTTGGGCGCCAAGTACAGCCGTGACAACGGTGGCACATGGAAAGGTCGATTCGAGTACATGCTTAGCCCCTTCGGCTTGGTGGACTTCTTTGCCACCATGCCGCATTACTTGCACATGTTTTTCCCGACGCTCGATTTACGCATCTTGCGCGTGCTGCGTTTGCTGCGAATCTTGAAGCTCTCCAAATACAACACGGCACTGCAAGACTTGTTCCACGCCATTCACTCCGAGCGTCAAGCATTTGGTTCGGCCGTGTTCCTGCTGACGATCGCCACCATTGTGTCGGCCTCCTTGATGCACTTTGCCGAAGGCCACCATCAGCCTGAATTCTTTGGCACGATTCCGCACTCGATCTACTGGTCCATCGTGACCATCACCTCAGGCTATGGCAACGTCGAACCCATGACCAAAGCAGGCGAAGCCATTGCACTCATCACCGGCTTCTTGGGCGTGTGTATGGCGGCGATCATGACCGGTATCGTGGCATCCGCCTTCTCCAACCAAGTGGCGCGCAAGAAAGCGGCATTTGAAGCGCAACTGCGTGAAGTGTTCTCCGACGGCAATATGTCTGACGAAGAGCAAGAAACCTTGAAACGTTTGCAAGCCCATTACCGTCTGACCGACGAGCAAGTGGAAGCGATGATGCTGCGCGCCAAGAACAAATCATCTGGTGCGGATTGAGCGCGAACATGACAACAATAAACCCTACTCTCTCTATGTACCAACGCATCAAGCGCCGCACCTTCGAAATCATGGAAGGTGAAGTGCCTGACAAATACAGTCACTTCGTTGAAGTCTTCATTGCTTTGCTGGTGGTCGCCAACGTGATTGGCATCATCTTGGAATCGGTGCCCGAAATCCATGAAGCGTTCATGTACGAGTTCCACGCATTTGACGTATTCAGCGTCGCCGTGTTCTCTGTGGAGTTTGTACTGCGCGTGTGGTCTTACAGCGAAAAATACATCCACAGCGGCGGCACCGGATGGGATGGCCGCAAAGAGTATGTCTTCAGCTTCTACGGCATCATCGACTTTGTCAGCACGGTGCCGTTCTACTTGCAACTGCTTTTCCCTGGTGCTGACTTGCGCGTCTTGCGTATGTTCCGCCTGATGCGAATTTTCAAACTCTCTCGCTACAACAGCGCGTTTGAAGACATGGTGGCGGCCGTCAAGGCCGAGAAAGATTCGTTCTCTTCGGCTGTGTTTTTGCTGTTCATCAGCTGCTTGTTGTTCTCGTCGCTGATCTACATCATCGAAGGCCATGAGCAACCTGACGTCTTCCCGTCTATCCCCGCAGCGATGCACTGGTTTGTCATCACCATCATTTCAGGCTGGGGCAATGTGGACCCTGTGACATTTGTCGGCTCCATCCTCGTCATCCTCACGCAAATTTTGTCGATCGCCTTGGCCGCGATCTTGACTGGCGTGGTGGCCACGGCCTACACCGCGCAAGTGGAGCGTCGCCAAGCCTTGTATGAAATGGAAGTGCGCTCGGCCTTGGCAGACGGCGTGGTAACCGAAGAAGAACAAGCGAAGCTCAAAATGATGCAAGCCAAACTGGGCATGTCGGACGAGCAGGTAGACGCCATCAAACACCAGATGGAAGAAGAGAAGCACATCTCTGCCGCCAACAAGCAGTAATCGAATCTTTAGCACTTAGGAGTTGACCATGGACAACGGCGCTTACGAAAAATACAAACAAGAAAACCCAGACGTCTACACACCTTTGTCGACTTACGACTACCTCGACCAATTTGTGCACCAACTCACCAATGCCGAATTGGTGGTGTGCGTAGTGGCGGGCGTGTTGGCTGTGTTTGCGCTGTACAAAATTTTCACCAAGCGCAAAGACAAACATTCTGAAGACCACAACGAATAACAAGGACACACCATGAGTGAAGCACCAGAAACTGAATTGCCAGAACACGGCAACGACCCCTTTCGCACCCGCTGCGCCATGTTGGTGTCATGCTTGGCCATGTGCTTGGCCATTGCCAGCTTGGGCGGTAACAACGCATCCAAAGAGAGCATGAGCAACAACATCTTGGCCTCAAATGCGTATGCGTTCTACCAAGCCAAGAACATTCGCCAGACCGATTACAAAATTGCGGCAGACGAATTGCGCATTCAAATCGCCAACGACAAGCTCTCACCCGCGGCGAAGCAAATGGCTGAGAAAAAACTCGAAGGCTACGAAAAGAACATCGCCCGCTACGAGTCGGAACCTGAAACGGGCGACGGCAAAAAAGAGCTGATGGAAAAAGCCAAAGAACATGAACACGAGCGTGACATTGCGCTGCGCCAAGACCCATGGTTTGACTACGCTGAAGCCTTGTTGCAAATTGCCATCGTGTTGACTTCAGTAGCCATCTTGACGGGCGCGCAAGTTCTCTTCTGGGTGCCATGTGCGCTTGGTTTGATGGGCATCTTGTCTACCGTCAACGGTTTTTTACTGTTCATTTAAGAACATTTGATCTGACACAAAGGCCCCTGAATGGGGCCTTTTTCATCCGCCACCACCACACGTGCTACGGGACAATACAAAAATGACCAGTCACCCCCACAAACACAACCCGTCCATGCTGTCATTCATTTACAAATGGCTGTTTGACTCTGAGTTCAAGCATGGGTTCAACCACACCGTGGAACGGTCGATTGCGCTGCTCATCATTGCCAGCGTGATTGCGGTGCTAATTGAAAACACCCCCGAGATCTACAACGACTACGCGCATTGGTTCCACTGGTTTGACGTGGTCACCGTGGGCATCTTCTCGCTCGAATACGTGTTGCGAGTCGCCACGGCCCATTTGCACCCTGACTTTGCAGGCAAAAGCTTTCCACGTTTGCGCTATGCGTTCAGCTTTTATGCCTTGGTCGATTTGGTTGCCATCGCACCGTTTTACTTTGCACGCTTTGTGGATGTCGATGTCGAAATGTTGCGCGTGTTGCGAATCATGCGACTGGCGCGGATGTTCAAGCTCTCACGCCAAATCATTCCTGCATGGCACGAATTCCAAGAGCTCAACCAAGGCCGTAGCTTTCGTGCCAAAGTCTTTGCCATGCTAGAACCCACAGGGCACTCGGGCCGCTTGCACACCTACATCGATAACTTCATTGTGTTTTGGATTGCCTTGTCCATCACCTGCGTGATCTTTGAAACCGTGGAAGCCGTTCGATCTTTGTTTGCCACCGAATTCATGGTGATCGACATACTGGCCTTCAGCATCTTCACCGTTGAATACATTGCGCGGGTCTACGCAGCACCAGAGAATCCCAAATACAAACACTTGAGCATGCCGCGCTGGGGGCACATGCGTTCAGGTCAAGCCATCATCGACTTGTTGACCATCCTTCCTTTCATCTTGGAGAGCTTCTTCAGTCAGCACTTGGATTTGCGTTTCTTACGCGTTTTCCGTTTGATGCGCATGCTCAAACTCACGCGTTACACGTCAGCGATGGAAACGCTCTACAAAGTGGTGCGTCGCGAATGGCAAGTGATCTTTGCCTCGGTGTTTGTCATGATGCTCTTGGTCGTGCTCACGGCCAGCTTGGGCTATTTGTTTGAGCATCCCGCACAACCCGACAAGTTTGAAAACATTCCTCAGTCCATCTATTGGGCCGTGGTCACCCTCGCCTCGGTGGGCTATGGCGATATCTCGCCCATCACGCCCATGGGGCGTGCGCTCACGGTGGTGCTGGCCTTGGTAGGCATTGGTATCTTTGCCATCCCTGCAGGTCTATTGGCTTCTGCCTTTACCGACCAGTTGCGCATTGACCGCGACGCCTTCAAACAACGCCTCATGCTCGCTTTTGAAGACGGCATGTTGGATGCCGCCGAGCGTGAGCTCATCGCCGCTGAAGCTGAGCGTTTGCATTTGTCACACGATGAAGTCAAACGCTTGACCGATGAGGCTCGCGCTGAATTCGCCGCCAAAGAAGCCGAAGACCACACCCATGCCAATGGGTTGGTACTCGATGCCAAAGCACACCCCGCACTGGCAGCGGCGCAGTTCAAGCTGCTGGTGGATCAACTCAGTTTGATTGCCCAAGCCACCGGCGAAGCCCCTTTGCGCAAGAGCCTCGGTGAAATCAAAACCGACCATCAAGCCGAGTTGGATGTGTTGGCCATCGTGGCCAAACGGACGTTCTAAGCAACTTCAGCAGCAGACGAAGACCCACTAGCTTTTGCGGCTTTGCAAGTAGGCGACAGCCTGCTTGCGCGTTTGCGTTTACCGTATCGCCATGACGCATTTTTACGAACCCCGCTTAGGCCACGGCCTGCCCCACGACCCCTTCAACGCTATTGTTGGCCCTCGCCCCATCGGCTGGGTCTCGACCCGCAGCAACGACGGCGTGTTGAACCTCGCGCCTTACAGCTTCTTCACCGCGTTCAACTACATCCCACCCATCGTGGGCTTTTCCAGCACCGGCCCCAAAGACTCGCTGCGCAACGTGCAAGAAAACGGCATGTTTGTGTGGAACCTCGTCACCCGCCCCTTGGCCGAGGCGATGAATCAAACGTGTGCGCCTGTGGGTCCCGAGGTGAATGAGTTTGAGTTGGCCGGTTTGACCGCCGCCCCGTCACGCGTGGTCGATGTGCCACGTGTGGCGGAAAGCCCCGTGTCGTTTGAATGCCGCAGCACACAAATCATCCAGCTCGAAGGCTTGGACAAACAAAAGGTGCCCACGTGGTTGGTGCTGGGTGAAGTGGTGGGCGTGCACATTGCCGACCATTTGCTCAAAGACGGCATCTACGACACCGCCAATGCAGGCCACATTTTGCGTGGCGGCGGCCCTGCTGATTACTTCAGCATTGGCCCCGAGCAGCTGTTTCACATGTGGCGCCCAAAGGCTTAAATCAGTTCGACCGGCTCAGCTCGACTGGCCGAAGCTCTCTGGCATTTGCACGGCCACCACCTCACCACGGGCCGTGGCCACATCGCCTGCGTAGACGGTGGTTTCCACCACCACTTTGCGACCTTTGATTTCTTTCACGCGGCCACGAATCACCAACTCGGCCTCGAGCGGCGTAGGCTTTAAAAAGTCCACATGCAAAGAGCCGGTGACAAAGCGAAAGGCAGGCAACGAGTCCATGCTGCGGCTCTCTTGCTTGTACATGGCTGCCGCGGCCGTGCCCGTGCTGTGGCAATCAATGAGTGATGCAATCAGCCCGCCGTAGGCATAGCCGGGCACCGAGGTGTGGTACGGCTCGGGCTTGAAACGCGTGACAGTTTCATCGCCCTCCCACATCGTTTTGATTTGGTGGCCGTGTTCGTTGAGGTGGCCGCAGCCGTAGCAATGGGCGACGTTTTCCGGGTAGTGGTCTTGAAAGGCCGTCATCGGGTGTCTCCTGAGTTTTGAGTTTGATCGAATACCACGCTCGCGCAAAACCCGTGGGGTTGCACAGGCGTCAAGGTCATGCGTGCGCCCAGCAACTTGGCATAGGTGGCGACGATGGCCAGGCCAAGGCCCATGCCCGCTTTGAGCGCTTCGCCCGCGGCACCTTGCACGCCGCGTTGGCTGATTTGTTGCAGCTTGTCGTGGGGTACGCCCACGCCGTTGTCGGTGACCGACAAGGTCACCCGCTCGTAGGTTTGCGCCACCGACACTGTGATGTGGCTTTCGCCACTTGCGGCGCGACCATAACGCAGCGCGTTGTCAATGAGGTTGTTCAAGATCCCTTCAATCAACGCCGCATTGCCTTGCACTAGCACCGCATGGTCTAGGCCCTTGGCACCTAAGTCCACGCCCGCAGCATCGGCACGGGGCAAGAAGCGCAACACGGCCTCACCCACCAAGACGTCCAAAGACACGGAGGTTTTTTCTAAGGTCTGCTTGGCTTCATCGGCCAGCGCCAAGGCCAGCAATTGGTCCACCAAATGACTGGCCCGTTCTTGGCTTTGTGCAATGCCTTCCAGCTGTTCACGCCACACCTGCGGGTCGTTGTGGCGCAAGCCGTAATCGGCCAACGCACGAATGCCCGCCAAGGGCGTGCGCAACTCGTGCGCCACATTGCCCGAGAACTCGCGTTGTGCTTGCACGCTCGCCGCAATGCGGCCCAGCAACGCGTTGATGGCTTTGCCCAAGCGCTGTACGTCACGCGTGGTGGCACTCACGGGCACGGGGGTCAGGTCGCGCGCATCACGCTGGCCCACGGCCTCTTCTAAAGCGGCCAAGGGCGTCAAGTCATCTTCAATCGCACGTTGTAGCCACGCGGCCAATAAGCCCAGCAACAGCAACTGAGGCACGATAGAGAACGTCAATAAGCGTTGCAGCAAGCGGTCGCGGCTGGCGGTGGTTTGCGCCATCACCACGTAGAACTCTCCAGGCAGATGGCGGTGTACCGTCACCGTGCGCAGCACGCGCCCCTGATATTCGATGGCTGCAAATTTCGGTTTGAGGTCTTCAGAAAATTGGGCAGGCCGCAACCCCGCATGTCCAGCCAGTAAATTACCGCTTGGCCCCAACACCGCAAAGTACAGCGACTCACTTTGGTCAAACAGCACCGTGCTCATCTCTTGCGCGGAGAGGCTCAAATCCAAAGTGCCATCGTCATCGGCCAAGCGCTTGACGTGGCTCGCCACCAAGTAGGCGTCGTCCAGCAACGCACGGTCAAACGCCTGCTGCGCAAAGTACGAGGCAATGCCCACCACCAGCGCGGCCCCCACCAACCAAGTGGTGGCAAGTGGCACCAACACATGGCGCATCAAGCGGTTACGCAACGAAGGCTTGGTGTGGATATCGCTCATACCTGCTCCTCTAAAACATAGCCAATGCCGCGCAGCGTCCGAATCTTGGCACCGCTGTCGGTCAACTTTTTACGCAAGCGCGAGATGAACGCCTCAAGCGCGTTGTCTCCCAATGCCTCATCAAAATCAGACAGCTTGTCGGACAACACGCGCTTGCTCACCGCGCGACCCGGAGGTGTCATCAACTCGCACAGCACCTCAAACTCGCGGGCGGGCAACGCCAAATCGGCATCGCCCACAAAAATGCGGCGCAGCTTGCGGTTCAAGCGCAAGCGCCCCACCTGCACCTCGTCGCTCACGCCTTGGGTGCGGCGCACCAAGGCGCGCAAACGGGCTTCGACTTCTTCTAGGTCAAACGGTTTGCCCAAGTAATCGTCGGCCCCCGCATCGAGCCCTGCAATGCGTTCGTCGGTGCGGTTGCGTGCGGTCAGCACCAACACGGGGGTGCGGTCGCCACGCGAGCGGGCTTCGCGCAAAAGTTGCAAACCGCTGCCTTGTGCGGCGTGGGGTTGGCCGTTGATGGGCAAATTCAAATCGAGCAGCACTGCGTCATACGCTTGCACCTGCCAAAAATGTGCGCCTTCTTCTAAATGGCTGGCCGCGTCCACGCGATGGCCTGCGTCAGTCAAGCTGCGCAGCATCACCGTTTGCAACACGGCATCGTCTTCAATCAACAAAATTCGCACGAAAGTATTAGAGGAAGTTGAACCTAAACATCAGGTCAGGGACTGGTCAGTGAACATCAACGATAAACGTGGCATGAGCATACGACATAACCTTCCTGAACGCCTGCGTGAGACCACACGTACGCTGTTAAATACACCCACCAAACGCTATGTCGCCGCTGGCAGCGCACTGGCCATTGCCGTGCTGGTGTACGCGGTGATGAGCCAAGAAGCGCCCATCAAACCCCCAGCGCCTCAGCCCATCGTGCAAGGCCAACAATTGCGCTTTCCTGCGGGCCACCCGCAGCTGGCGTTGTTGGGTACCACCGAAGCCAAAGCGGCTGAGAGCATCACGCTCGAACTGCCCGCCCGCTTGGTGTGGAACGAAGAACGCACCCAACGCATCTACCCCGCATTTGCAGGCCGTGTGCTCACGCTCAATGCCGACATTGGCCAAAGCGTGAACGCAGGCCAAGTGCTGGCCACCTTGGCCTCGCCCGAGTTTGGCGCGGCCCAAGCCGACACGGCCAAAGCCATGGCCGATGCCCAAGTGGCCGACCGCGCATTGGCCCGTCACCAAACCTTGTTTGAAGCCGACGTCATCTCACGCAAAGAGCTTGACCTGACCGAAGCCGACGCCCTGCGCGCCCGCGCCGAGCTGGCCCGCGCCCAAGCCCGCACACGCATGTATGGCAGCAGCGCCAACACCGTCAACCAACAACTCGGTTTGGCCGCCACCGTCAAAGGCGTGGTGGTCGAACGCAACTTGAGCGCCGGACAAGAAGTGCGCCCCGACCAAGGCGGCCCCGGCAACTTGGCGTTGTTTGTAGTGAGCGACCCCAGCGTGTTGTGGGTACAAATTGATGCACGCGAAGCCGACACCGCGTCGCTCAAGCCCGGTACAAAAATCACGCTCACGCTGCCCAACTTCCCCGGCCAAACCTTTGACGCCAAGATCACCGCCACCGGTGACTTCATCGACAGCAACACGCGTTCCATCAAAGTGCGCGCCGTGATCGACAACGCGCAACGCATGCTCAAAGCCGAAATGTTGGGCACAGCCCGCATTGAACGCAAGCTCACAGCCGGTGTGTTGGTGCCTGCCAGCGCCGTGCAACTGCGCGGCACCGAGCACTGGGCCTATGTGCAAACCGAACCCGGTGTGTTTGAACCCCGTCGCGTCAAGCTGGGCTACGAAGGCCTGCAAGAAGTGCTCATCGTCGACGGCGTGCAAGCCAACGAGTTGGTGGTGAAAGAAAACAGCTTGCTCTTGGCCCGCGAATTCCGCAACGCACAAGACGATGCCAAACCCCACACCTCGGCCACCGGCTCTGCCGCCCCCGCTAGCAGCGCAGGTCAAAAATGAAGCGTCTCATTGACTATGCGCTGAACCAGCCGCTGTTCATCCTGCTGGGTACCCTGCTGTTTGTGATGTCGGGCGTGTTCGCCTTTAAGAACCTCTCCGTCGAAGCCTTCCCCGATGTCACCGACACCCAAGTGACGGTGATTGCCCTCTATCCCGGCCGTGCCGCCGAAGAGGTGGAAAAAGAAGTGTCCTTGCCGATTGAGGTGGCCTTGTCTGGCTTGCCCAATTCGATTCGCGTGTTCTCGCACACCCAATTTGGTTTGTCGTTCACGGTGGTCACGTATGACGACAAAGCCGAAGTCAACTTGGCGCGCCAACAAGTGAACGAGCGCCTGAACGGTGTCGACCTGCCACCGGGCGTACAAGCCAACGTCATGCCCAACGCCACCCCCGTGGGTGAGGTGATGCGCTACCGCCTCAAGGGCGATGGCAAAACTTCGACCGAACTGCGCACCATCCAAGACTGGACCGTCGAGCGTGCATTCCGCCAAGTGCCAGGTGTGGCCGATGTGGTGGGCATGGGCGGCTACATCAAGCAGTACGAAGTGCAGCCCGACATGCAAAAGCTGCGCGCCTACAAGCTCACGCTGCAAGATTTGCAAGACGCCATGGGCCGCGGTAACGCCAACGCCGGCGGCAGCTACGTGGCGCAAGGTACGCAACAGTTCGCCATCCGTGGCATTGGTTTGCTGCACTCAGCGCAAGACATTGGCAACATCGTGGTCACCGCGCGTGGCAACACGCCGGTGTTGGTCAAAGACGTGGCCCATGTCGCCATTGGTGCGGTACCGCGTTTGGGCACCGTCGGCCAAGATTTGGATGACGATGTGGTGACGGGCATCGTCATCATGCGCAAGGGCGAGAACCCCAGCGTGGTGCTGAAAGGCATCAAAGAAAAGTTGGTCGACCTCAACGACCGCGTGCTGCCCAAGGGCGTGCAAATCGTGCCGTTTTATGACCGCACATGGTTGATGGGCAAGACCCTCACCACCGTGTTCAAAAACTTGGTCGAAGGTGCGTTGTTGGTGTCGCTGGTGCTGTACCTGTTCTTGTCCAATATGCGCGCCTCGCTGGCGGTGGTGGTGGTCATTCCACTCGCCTTGCTCTCGACCTTCTTGGGTCTGAAGATCATGGGCGTGCCCGCCAACTTGCTGAGCTTGGGCGCGATGGACTTCGGCATCATCGTGGACGGTGCGGTGATCGTGATTGAAAACATCATGCACCGCTTGGCCGAACGCGGCGAAGGCATGAACGACAAAGAGCGTCGCACGCTCATCACCAACGCCGCCAACGAAGTGGGCCGCCCCACGTTGTTCTCGATGCTCATCATCATTGCGGCGCACATTCCGATTTTTGCGTTGCAACGCCACGAAGGCCGCATCTTCCAGCCGATGGCGTTGTCGGTCACCACCGCGCTGATTGGCTCGCTCATCTTCTCGCTCACCCTCGTGCCTCTGTTGGCCTATTGGATGCTGCGCAAAGGTGTGCCCCACGGCGACAACAACTTGGTGTCGTGGGCCAAGCGTGTGTATGAGCCCGTGCTTAACTGGGCGCTCGATCAACCCCGCAAGGTGGTGAAGATTGCGCTGGCATGTTTTGCCGCCTCCATCTTGGCCGCGGCGAGTTTGGGCTCCGAGTTTTTGCCTGAGTTGAACGAAGGCACCTTCTGGGTCAACTGGGACATGCCCGCCAGCGTCTCGCAAGAAGAAGCGGCCAAGGTGCTGCGCAAAGCGCGCTTGCAACTGCTCAGTATTCCTGAAGTGCGCACTGTCGTTTCGAAAGCCGGTCAGCCCGAAGACGGCACCGACCCCAAAACACTCAGCATGGCCGAGGTGTTTGTGGACGTGAAGCCCGTCGAAGAATGGCGCAAGGGCATGACGCGCGATTTGCTGATTGAAGAGATGGACCAAAAGCTGGCCATCATCCCCGGCGTAGACCCCGCGTTCTCGATGCCCATTCGTGACAACGTGCTCGAATCGATCTCGCAAATCAAAGGCCAAATTGTGGTGAAAGTGTCGGGCGATGACCTCGATGTGCTGCGCACCACCACCGAAGCCATGCAGCGCGAATTCAAACAAGTGGTGGGCGTGCAACGCGCCGAGATTGACCGCTTAGGCGAAGTGCCGCAACTCATCATCGACATCGACCGTGACCGTGCCGCCCGCTTAGGGCTGAACGTGGGCGACATTCAAGACGTGATCGAGTCCGCTTTGGCAGGCCGTGCCACCACTCAAATTTGGGAAGGTGAACGCAAGTTCTCGGTGGTGCTGCGTTTGTCGGGTGACCGTCGCTCGGTCATCAACCTGCCCGCGACCCCCATTGCGTTGCCCGGTGGCGGCTATGCCACGCTGGAGAACGTGGCCACCATCCGCCAAGGCAGCGGTGCGATGAACATTGCACGCGAAGCGGGCCGCCGCACGATGGCGATTGGTATTTTTGTGAAGGGTCGCGACATGGGCTCCGTTGTGGCCGACATGAAATCACGTGTCGCCAAGAACGTGAAGATCGCCGACAGCTACGCCGTGACGTGGTCAGGCGAATTTGAAAACCAAGAACGCGCCATGCAACGCTTGGGCGTGGTGGTGCCGATTTCGCTCTTGCTCATCTTTGTGCTGCTGTTTGATGCGTTTGGTTCTTTCAAAACCGCAGGCTTGATTCTCATCAACGTGCCTTTGGCGTTGATTGGTGGCTTTGTGGCCCTGTGGATTTTCGGCATTCCGCTGTCGGTGTCAGCAGCCATTGGCTTTATCGCCTTGTCGGGCCAAGCCGTGCTCAACGGCGTGGTGATGCTGTCGGTCTTCCAACAGTTGCGCAACGCGGGCTACACCGTGATTGACGCGGTCAAAGAAGGTGCCCTGCAACGTCTGCGTACCGTACTGATGACGGCCATGCTCGCAGCCTTGGGCTTGTTGCCCATGGCCTTGAGCCACGACATTGGGTCAGAGACCCAACGCCCACTCGCCATCGTGGTGATTGGCGGCTTGGTCACGGCCACCTTGCTCACCTTGGTCGTGTTGCCCGCTTTGTATGTATCTTGGTTTTCAGGCTCACCCAAACCTGCGAAGCCACACTGAGCGTCAAGGCAATAGGTCTGCGCCTTTGAGGTAATCCATCTTGCCCACATCGACCCCGTTGTGGCGCAAGATGTTGTAGGCCGTGACGGTGTGGAAATACAGGTTTGGCAACATCCACTGGTACAAAAAGTCGCGGCCTTTGAGCTTCAACACACGCTCGGGGCCAGCGGGGAAAGACACCACTTTGTCTTCTGCGCCAGCCAAGCTCTCTGCCGTGACCGTGCGCAAGAAATCAAGCGTCTTCGCGATGCGCGCTTGCAGTTCTTCAAACGTGGTTTCGGTGTCTGCAAACTTAGGCGCGTCAATGCCGCTCAAACGCGCAAAGCCCAACTTGCCCACATCGCAGGCAATTTGCACTTGTTTAGACAGCGCAAACATGTCGGGCGCCAAGCGTGCGCTGGTCAGCACCAATGGGTCAATCTTGCGTGCTTGGGCTGAGGCTGCCCCTTTTTCAAGAATGCCACTCAAGGCCGTGAGTGTGCGGATGAAATCTGGAATGGCTTGGGCAATCACGGGGTTTCCTTTCACTTTTAATCAGCAGAGATTTTGGCATTCAGCACCACGGGGCGCCAGCGTTTGATTTCGCGTTGAATGAGTTGACCAAACGCCTCAGGCGTGGTGGGCGTTGCGGTGGCTCCTTCAGTTTTGAGTCGAGCGGCCATTTCAGGAGCCGTCAAATTGGCATTGATCACTTGGTTGAGTTTTTGCACGATGGCAGCAGGTGTACCTGCAGGCGCCACCAGGCCATACCACTGGTCTGCTTCAAAACCTTCTAAGCCTTTCACACCCGACTCTGCCAAAGTGGGCACATCAGGCAGCAAATCCAAACGCTTGGGGCTCGACACCGCAATGGCTTTCAACTTACCGGCCTTGACCATCGGAACCAACGCAGGCGCGCCAGTGAAGACCATTTGAATTTGCCCGGCCACCGCATCACTCACTGATGGTGCGGTACCTCGGTAAGGCACGTGGACCACAAAGGTTTGCGTCGCCAGCTTGAAATACTCCATGGCCAAATGGGCGGCACTGCCGTTGCCCCCGGAGCCATAGTTGACTTTGCCTGGGTTGGCTTTGAGGTACTTGACCAATTCAGCCACGTTGTGGGCGGGCACCGACGGATGCACCACCAACACATTGGGTACTTTGGCCACCCATGCCACAGGTGCAAACGACTTCAAGGGGTCATACGGCAAATTGGGATACACCGAAGGCGCCACCGCCAACGTACCGACATGGCCCATCAGCAAGGTGTAACCATCGGCAGGCGCCTTGGCCACGCGGTCAGCACCAATCGTGCCCCCTGCACCAGCCACGTTTTCAATCACCACCGGCACGGCCAATGCGTCTGTGATTTTTTGGCCCAAGCTGCGTGCCAACACATCGGGGCTGCCCCCGGGCGTGAAAGGCACGACGATGCGAATGGGTTTGCTGGGATACGCAGACTCGGCCCCAACCGGCGAAACCGTCAAAGTGCCAAATACGATCAGAGGCACGACCAAAGGTGCGATTAAGAATGTGGAACGTTTCATCATCAAACTCCAAGTGCTATGCATCAGATGCTACAACTAGACCGTCGAAGACCAGTACAAATGCTGTGGATTGAGTGACAGCACTTGATTCAAATGCACATCCCCTACCCAGTTTTGAAGGGCGGAAAACAGGTCCGGATAACTCGCCAAATGTTCGTAGTTAGTGCAAGGCCAATCACTGCCCCACAGCAGTGCCGAAGCGCCCAATTCGTGCAGCCACAGACGTGCCAAGTTTGTCGCATCGACATGACCTAAACGATAGGCGCCACTGAGCTTGACATAGGTTGGTGCATGTTGAGATCGGGCAATCAAAACGGACAGGCTGGCATCCCTGACCTGCGCTTGAGTCGGCTTGCCCATGTGATCAACAACCAAGGAAATATCCGACGGCAATTGCGCCAACACTTTGGGCAGCTGGCCTTGATCGGTATGCAGTTCGAGATGCCAACCCAACTCATGCACCGCGCCCCATACAGTGTCCGCCTTTGTCCACTCAGGAATGTCGTGCGAAATACCAGACAAATTCAACCGTAGGCCACGCACACCTGCCTCATGCAAAGCGCTCAGTTCGTCCACACGCGTGTCAGATGCAATAACAGCCACACCTCGTAACGACTGCGGATGCGTCTTCAAAGCAGACAACATCAGGCTGTTGTCTGTGCCTAAAAAGCTGGGTTGCACCCACACACCACGCGTCACACCCACACTTTGCGAAAGCGCCATCCACTCTTGCAACTCGGCTGTGTATTGGGGTATGTAACGTGCATTCTTTGTCGCTACACCTGCAGCAAACACATGAAAGTGGGTGTCCACCCAATTTTTTGACGGTTTTGAATTCATGGTGTACATTCTAGTCCTCTAGATGTCTAGTCAACAAATGAACGCGTCCTTACTTAACGAAACCCTAGGCCAAAGCCGTTATGGCAAATTAGCGCTCGCCTTGCGCGACCGCATCTTGCAAGGCGAATGGACGCCTGGCGATGTCATTCCTTCCGAGGCGAGCCTTGCACAAAGTTATGGCGTCGCGTTGGGGACGATTCGCCAAGCGTTGGCTTTATTGGTCGAGGATGGCGTGCTACAGCGACGTCACGGCAAAGGGACATTCGTGACCAAGGGCGTCGACGGTGCATCGATGATGCGGTTCTTTCGTTTCAGAGGTGCTGACGAGGCCAATAGCGAAGCGCCGCAATCTCGCATCTTGTCGAGCCGCCTACGCGCCGCAACCCCAACAGAGGCCCATGCATTGGGCTTGCCTCAAAAAGCACAAGTCCTGCACCTCGAACGATTACGTAGCCTAAGCAACGAACCCTGCTTGCTAGAAATCATTGTGTTGCCACTGCCTATGTTCGGCAAGTTAGTTGACTCCGACACAGACACATGGGACGATTTGCTCTACCCCATGCTTCAACAACGTTGTGGCGTGGTGATTCAAAAAACACAAGACAGTTTGAGCTTCTCACAGCTCAACACCACGCAAGCCAAGCGCCTAAAGCTAGCAGCTGGGCATCCCTGCGTTTTAGTCGAGCGACGTGCGTTTGACATGGCAGGTCGCTGCGTCGAACTGCGCACCACGCGTGGCGATGCTTTTTCATTCAAATACACCGCACAGTTGCAATAAATCAGGAATTCCACATGACACATCACACACACCCAATGCGTCGGCCGGCGATCAAAGCACTGGCCTTGGCAACGTTGACTTTATGCATGGCATCGACCGTGGTGATGGCACAGGCTGTTTTTCCAAACAAGCCCGTCACCTTGGTTGTCACTTACCCACCTGGTGGTGGCGCAGATGCCATGGCTCGGTTGATTGCGCCCAAGATGGGCGAAGCCTTGGGCCAACCCGTCATCATTGAAAACAAACCGGGCGCCAGCGGACAAATTGGCGCATCGGCCGTCACCAAAGCGGCACCCGATGGCTACACCTTGATGTTGGATGCATCCTCGTTTGCAGCCAACCCAGCGCTCTACCCCAAGTTACCGTACGACAGCCTCAAAGCCTTCAAGCCGATTGGTGTGGTGGCCTTGTTCCCTAACGTCGTGTTGGTCAACGCCAACTTTCCCGCCAAAAACATCAGCGAGCTGACAGCCGCGGCACGAAAAACCAAAGATGCGGTGTCTTATGCATCTTCAGGCAACGGCTCTGCCCAACACTTGGCAGGCGCACTGTTTGAGTCGGCGGCCAAGGTCGACATGGTGCATGTGCCGTACAAAGGCGGCGGCCCAGCATTGAACGATGTGATTGGTGGTCAAGTGCCGTTGTTCTTTGGCAATCTCGCCTCAACGCTGCAGCATGTGCAATCAGGCAAGCTCAAAGCATTGGCAGTGACATCGGCCAAACGCTCGCCTATCTTGCCCGACGTCCCCACATTGACAGAAGCTGGATTAAAAGGTGCAGAGATTTACGAGTGGAATGCAGTATTCACACCTGCGAACACACCTGAACCCGTGGTGGCCAAATTGGCTGCTGCATTTCAACAAGCGCTGGAATCCCCTGAGGTAAAAGCACGTGTGGCTCAACTCGGTGGTGATATTCAAAAAGGCTCACCCGATCAAGCCAAGAAATTCATCGAGCAACAAATCAGCTTATGGACGCGCATCATCAAAGAGCGCAACATCACCACCGAATAACCCAACGAGACCAACACATGAACAACCTCCACGACACCTCATTGACTCGCCGTCAACTTTTGCTCACCAGCGCGGCAACCTCTGCGTTGGCTTTATCGCCTACCCTCGTGCGTGCTGAGGCATGGCCCACCAAGCCTTTGCGTTTGGTTGTGCCGTTTGCCCCCGGTGGCAGCAGCGAAATTGTGGCGCGCGCTTTGGCGGGTGAGATGGCCAAGACGATGGGCCAAAACGTGTTTGTCGACAACAAGCCCGGCGGCGCAGGCAACATTGCCATGCAAGAAGTGGCCAACGCCACCGATGACCACACGCTCATCTTGGGTCACATCGGTACGCTGGCGGTGAACCCCTACATCTTCCCCAAGCTCTCGTACGACGTGAACAAAGACTTCACGCCCATCACGCTCATTTCTAAAGTGCCCAGCCTCTATGTGGTTCACCCCGATTTGCCGGTGAAGAACCTCAAAGAATTTGTGGCCTACGCCAAAGCCAACCCAGGCAAGCTCAACTACGGCTCGGCAGGCAACGGCAGCGCGGGCCACCTGGCGTTTGAATACCTCAAGATGGTGTCAGACACTTTTGTGTTGCACGTCCCTTACCGTGGCACCGGCCCCATGTTGACCGACCTGATGGCTGGTCGCTTAGACGCAGCTGCTGTGGGCGCACCCGCGTTGTTGCAGTTCATCAAAGCGGGCAAGCTGCGCTGCATTGCCACCGGCAGCAGCACACGCTTACCCCTCCTGCCCGACGTACCCACAGTGGCCGAGCAAGGCTTCAAAGGCTTTGAGATGACGCAGTGGTACGGCCTGATGGCCCCCAGCAAAATGCCCAAAGCCCACCTCGACAAGCTAGAAAAAGAAGCCGTGGCCGCGGCACGTGGCAAAGTCGTGCACGACAAACTCAGCCAAGACACGGCGCTGGCCATTGGCAACACCCGTGCGGAGTTTGAAGCCTTCATCAAAGTGGAGCAAGCGCGCTGGAAGCCCGTGATTGCACGGGCGCAAATCAAGCCCGAGGGCATTTAAAGAAAAAGCCACCTCGCGGTGGCTTTTTCTTTGCAGAGCGAACGCTTATTTAATGAAGCGAATCTGTTGGTTGATGCGCTCAAGAATCGGCTTCTTCTTTTCGTTGAACACCGCCTTGTTCTCTTCAATCAGGTTCTTGCCCTTGGTGTCAATCGAGATGATGAGTGGGCCAAACTCTTTCACGCGGTTGACCCACAAGGTCTCGGGCATGCCCAAGTCGGTCCACTCGGCAGCTTCGATCTTCTCCACTTGCGTGGCAGCCAACACCGCACAGCCGCCGGGGAAAATGGCGTGCACGGCCTTGTTCTCCACGCAACCCTCTTGCGTTTCAGGGCCCATGCCGCCCTTGCCCACAATCAGTTTCACGCCGGTGCGTTTGATGAATTCTTTTTCAAACTTCTCCATGCGCATGCTGGTGGTGGGGCCAATCGACACCATTTCGTATTCGCCGTTTTCTTTTTGGCGCACGATGGGGCCTGCATGAAAAATCGCGCCGCCTTCTAAGTTGACGGGCAACTCGCGTCCGAGTTCGATCAAGCGGCGGTGCGCCACATCGCGGCAAGTGACCAGCGTACCCGTGAGGTACACCACATCACCGATGTTCAACGACTCTAAGTCTTCGTCTTTGATGGGGGTGGTGAGAATTTTCTTCACAGCGTGAATCCTTTGTGCGAAATGATTTCGTAAGACATGTCGGCATTGATCTTGATCTTGCCGCGACGGTGCGCCCAGCAACCGGTCGACACCGCCACACCAATGGTGGATGGGTGACGTGCGGACGATTCGATGTTCACGCCCATCACGCTGTTGTTGCCGGTCAAGCCTTGTGGGCCGAGGCCCAACTCGTTCAAACCATCGGTCAACAACTCTTCCATCAAGGCGGCGTTGTCGTTGCTGTGGCGTGAGGTCACGGGGCGAAGAATGGCTTTCTTCGACAAACGCGCCGCTGTTTCAGCCGAGGTCGACACACCCACACCCACCAACAAAGGTGGGCAAGCGTTCACGCCGCGTGAGGTGATGACGTCAAACACAAACTCGGCCACGCCTTCGTAGCCTTGGCCTGGCATCAACACCTTGGCTGCGCCGGGCAAGGTGCAACCGCCACCGGCCATGTAAACGTCGATGATGACGCTGTCGTCACCGGGCACGATTTCCCAATCGAGCCATGGAATTTTGGAGCCGGTGTTGGTGCCGGTGTTCTTCTCCACAAAGGTCTCCACCGCGTTGTGACGCAAAGGGCCTTCTTTGGTTGCGCCTTGTGTGGCACCCAACAAGATTTCTTCCAACTCACCCAACAGCGGGAAGTTTGAACCCGCGGTGAGGAAGTATTGAATCACGCCAGTGTCTTGGCAGCTAGGACGGTCGAGCTTGTCGGCGGCGTCTTGGTTTTGACGCATCGACTCGTACACCTCTTTGGCCAAGAAGTTGACTTCTTTCTCACGCAACTCGCCGAGTTTTTCGGTGACGTCGGTGGGCAAGCGTTTGCCAATGTACGAAGTGAATTTACCCATCACCTCGGTTAAGTTTGCGACTGCTGCTTCTTTGTTCACAGTGAACTCCTTTTTCTAAATCGTTCGTATTTGAGCGAGTGACTTCGCTCAGTCGAGCGTGACCTTGCCGGCTTTGACGAGGCCTGCAAACTTCTCGGTTTCTTCTTTGATTTGCTTGGCCATCTCGTCGGGCTTGTTGCCGATGGGCTCTGCACCGATGTCCAACATTTGCTTTTTGAACTCCGCCGAGTTGATGATCTTCACGATCTCGGTGTTGAGCTTGGTCACCACATCTTTCGGTGTGGCCGCAGGTGCGAGCAAACCAAACCACGTGCCAATCGCAACGCCAGGCACACCCGCCTCTTGCAGCGTGGGCACATTGGGCAAGGCCGATGAACGCTTGGCCGTGGTCACAGCCAAAGGCTTCAACTTGCCTTCTTTGATGAAAGGCAACACAGGCGTGACGGTGTCAAACGACATGTCCACTTGGCCACCCAACAAGTCGGTGGTCAACGGTGCGCTACCTTTGTAGGGCACATGCAAGATGTGTGCACCCGATGCCATTTGGAACTGCGTGCCAATCATGTGCTGCGCTGTGCCATTGCCGTTAGAACCATAGGCCAGCTTGTCGGGTGTGGCTTTGCCAGCGGCAACCAAATCTTTCACGTTGTTGTACGGCGACTTGGCATTGACCACCAGCACGTTGGGCACCAAGGCCACGGTGGTGATGGGGGCAAAGTCTTTTTCAAAGCTGTACGTCAAGCCCTTGTACACGCTGGTGGCAATGGTGTGATGCACCGCACCCATGAGCAAGGTGTAGCCATCGGGCGTGGCCTTGGCCACTTGGGCTGCACCCAAAGTGGCACCAGCGCCCGGTTTGTTGTCGACGATGACGGTTTGACCCAAAGTGGCCGAGAGCTTGGTAGACACCGCGCGGGCCAATACATCGGTGGTGCCACCGGGAGGGAACGGCACAACAATGGTGATGGTTTTGCTGGGCCAGCCCTGCGCGGCAACGAGGGCCGATGCACCGCACAGGGCGATGGCGAGGCCTGACTTCTTGAATCGGTTGAACATCTTGTCTCCTTCTTGTGTGCAACGCTTGCTGCGTGGCTTAGGGACACACTGTATTTTTATTGACGTTAAAAATTCAGCGGTATATTCAAAGCATTGTTAACTTTAAATTAAGAATATGCCCAAGCTCATCAGCCCTTCTGATCTTGGTTTTTTCATTGAACTGGCCCATGCAGGCTCGCTCAGCGCTGCCGCGCGCGAACAAGGCATTTCGACCGCCGCCGTCAGCAAACGCTTAGGTGCCATGGAAACGCGCTTGGGGCTTGCACTCATCAACCGCACCACACGCCGCATGAGCCTCACGCCCGAGGGCGAGGTGTACTTGGAGTACGCCCGCAAAATCATGGGCGACATTGAAGGTTTAGAAACCCAACTGCTGGGGGCCACTGCTGCACCACAAGGTTTGCTACGTGTGAACGCCACCTTGGGTTTTGGGCGCAGCCACATTGCGCCACTCATCTCGCAGTTCACCAAGCTGCACCCCAAGGTCGATGTGCAGTTGCAACTCTCGGTCAACCCACCGCCCAGTGGCGACGATGCGTTTGACATTTGTTTTCGCTTTGGCAACCCGCCCGATTCGCGGTCCATCGCTCGCTTCATTGCGGCCAACCAGCGCGTGGTCGTGGCCTCGCCCGCTTACCTTAAAAAATTTGGCACGCCCAAAACGCCTGCCGACCTAGCCAAACACAACTGTATTGGCATTCGTCAAGGCGATGAGGCCTATGGCCTGTGGCGCTTCACCACCGCCAAAGGCAAATCGAAAGAACAACAAACGGAGAGTGTGAAGATTCGCGGTAACCTCACCACCAACGACGGTGGTGTTGCGCTGAATTGGGCGCTCGACGGCCACGGCGTGTTGTTGCGCGCGCAGTGGGATGTGGAGAAATATGTGAAAGCTGGCAAGCTGGTGCCACTGCTGCCGCACTACAACAGCCCCGATGCCGACATCTACGCGATCTATGCCGAACGCCACCGCACCTCAGTGCGGGTGAAGGCGTTGATTGATTTTGTCGAGGCAGCGTTTAAACGTTAACGATTTCTACACAAACACCATACAGACAGGACTACCGCACGTCACCGCATGCGGCGTCGGGTTAAGTTTTCCGTCCGTGGAATTGACCTGCATCGTGACGATGCAGTCGCTGTCTTCATTCAGCACATACATCCAACGGTTGCTGGGACTCAGTGCAAAAAAGCGGGGAGTGGCACCTTGAGAGGCTTGGCTTTGAATCAGCGACAAACGCCCTGTGTTTGCGTCAATTGCAAACACCGCAATCGTGTCTTCCCCACGGTTCGAGGCATACACCACCGTGCCAGCACGATTGACTTCAATCTCCGAAGAGCGGCTGTTGCCGGTGTAGGTATCGGCCAACGAGGGCACGATTTGAAAAGGCTTCAACGCGCCTGTAGCCACATCAAAGTGGCAACTCGTCACCGTGGAGTCCAACTCGTTGATGACGTACACCCACGGCTGCGCGGGGTGAAATGCCAAGTGTCTCGGCCCCGATGTTTCGCGGGCCATCACCTCGGGCACTTGCGCAGGCGTGAGCTTGCCGTTGTGAAACTTGAAGACAAACACTTTGTCCAAGCCCTTGTCGGGTACCACCACATAGTGACCACTGGGATCAAACGGGTTGAAGTGGGGTTTGGTAAAAGGCTGCTCTTTGCGGTGAGGGCCGGGCTCGCCGGTGAGCTGCACTTTTTGCGTCAGCGGTAAGAGTGAACCATCGTCAGCAATCGGCACCACCACCAACGTACCCGCAATGTGGTTGGACACGACGATAAATTTCTCGGTCGGGTCCAAGGCCAAATGCACCGGGTTTTTGCCTTCGGTGCTTTGTCGGTTCAAGAATTCAAGTTTGCCCGTGGTTGCGTCGATCTTGAACGCGCTGATGTCCTCGCAATCGCCATGCACGACATACAAACGGTTACCGGCACGGTTGCGCGCCAAGAAGGACGGATTCACCAAGTCGCCCACCACCTGCAACAAGGTCAAGGCCCCAGAACTTTCGTCGCACTGGTACACGCTGATGCCATCTCCGCGCGCATTGCGCGCACGGGTGGTGCGAGAACCTACATAAGCAAACATAGCCAATCCTTGTTTTAAGCAGCAGGCGCCACCGAAGCGCCTTGGATGTGATGGCGTTGTAACGCATCAGCCACAAAGCCAGAAGCCTTCATGTCTTCCACAAACTGCGCCAAAAATGCTGCAGCCTCTGGTCCGCGCGACTTGGGTGTGCCCATCGCTTGCTGAATCACCATGAAGCGACCTGGCAACAAACGGTGATGGGGGAAGCGCACCAAATCAGCTTCCAGCTGTTGCTTCACGCCCGCTGCCACTTCGAGCTTTTGCTCAACAAACACATCCACCACCGTGGGCGATGTCGGGGCACGCACGATCTCAGCGTGTTTCAACTCGCGGGTCAGGTACAAGTCGTAAGCACTGCCCTTACCCACTGTGACGCGAATGCCCACATGGTCTACCTCGTCGTTCGAGGTCAACGACGAATCGGTCGGCACCATGTAGCTGCCTTCAATCAACACATACGGCGCGGTGAATGAAATACCTTCGCCACGCAAAGGGTCGATGGCAAAAAAACCAATATCAGCCTGCTCGCCCTTGACCGCTTCGACCGACTTGCCTGCGGCATCAAACACCACCAACTCAATGCCCACGCCTAAGCGTTTGGCAAAGGCATTCGCCAAGTCGATGGACACGCCAAAAGGCTCACCCGTGCTGGGGTTCTTGTTGGCCAAGATCGGATTGCCTAAGTTGATGGAGGCACGCAACGTGCCCGTGGGTGCAAATGCGCGAATGAGATCGGTGGTAGAGGTCATGGTCAAGGGTTCAAAAGACGTCGAATTTTTTGGTGGTTTTCTAACGTGCGCTGCAAGTGCTTGCGCATCATTTCTGCGGCATCCACACGTTTGCCTTTGGCAATCAAGTCAAGCACTTGCAAGTGCTGCTGGCAGTGCTCGGTGTAGCGCTTGCGGTCTTGCATGGAGCGATACGAAATCAGGCGACGCACGCGGTTGACGCGACGAATCGTGTCAATGAAGAACGGGTTGCCCGAAGCCTCCACCAAGGACTCGTGAAATCGGACACCACGGTCATGCAGCTGGTCTGGCGTGTCGGTTTCAATGCCGCCATCAAGCAGATGGTGTTCTGCCGCACGGCATCGTTCCAACACCTCTGGGGCCAAGTGGTAAGTCGGCTCTAGCAACGCTGCAGGCTCCAAAGCCAAGCGCAAGCGGTACGACTGCAACAAACTATCGGGCGTGGTGAGCATGCTGGAAAACTCCCAGCCATAGCCAGGCTTGCGCTGCGCCCACCCTTCTTGCGCAATGCGGTTGAGCACGGCCTTGAGTTGCGCCGCGGTCAATTCGTACTTGGCTTTGATGAAGGACTCGCTCACTTCTAAAGGCAAGTCGCCTTTAAGCAAATCATCGGCCATGTGAAAGTACGTGTCAGACACCGCATCACCGCTGACCTTGCTCAGCTTTTTTTCCATCTTGGCGTCGAGCGACTTGGCCAAGAAATACCCACGGTTCGGCTCGCGTTTGAGCAAGCCTTTGGACGCCAGCAAAGCCAAGGCATCGTTCACCGGCGAACGCGACACATTGAATCGGTCGGCCAAAGCTTGGGCGCGCAAGTGGCTGCCTTGCGTCAGCGCATCGTGGCGAATGACGTCAAGAATCAGCTGGGAAATGGATTTATCAGTGGGCATGCACGTGATTGTCGCGGACCTGATGGTCGCGAATGGTTTTATGCAAGATCGACGGAATCACCCCGCCATCACGCAGCAAGTCGACTTCGAGTTGCGTTTCAACCGCAGCACGCGCCTCAAACACGTCGACCTGCCCGTTGGCACGGTGCACGCGCACGGTCACCGGCGTGCGAGGTTGAATAGTTTCAGCCGGTGCATCCACTTCAATTTGGTCACCCGGTTGAATGGCCAAGGTGTGTGGTGTCACGCCCGCAGGCAAGCACAAGGGCAAGATGCCCATGCCAATCAGGTTGGAGCGATGGATGCGCTCAAAGCTCACAGCCAGCACTGCACGAATGCCCAACAAACGCTGGCCTTTAGCCGCCCAGTCACGCGACGAGCCCATGCCATAGCGTTCGCCCGCGAGCAACACCACCGACTCACCCGCATCGCGGTAACGCTGCGCCACATCCCAAATGGGTTGCACATCGCCACTGGGCACGTGCAAGGTATGAGCCACAGGCAGATTGGGCTTGAGCAAGTTCACCAAAGTTTTGCTGTGGAAGGCGGCGCGCATCATCACCTCCCAGTTGCCTCGGCGTGAGGCAAACACATTGAGGTCGTTGCGGTCATCACCACGCGCCACCAAGAAGTCCGCCACCAAACTGTTGGGCGGAATGGCGCTGGCTGGAGAGATGTGGTCAGTCGTCACATCGTCACCCACCACGAGCAAGGGGTAGGCTTTGAAGTTGCCGAGTTGGCTACCTTCGGTGACAGCTGCAAACGGGGGGCGGCGCAGGATGGTGGATTTATCTTCCCACGGATAGAGCGGCGCATCGGGTGCTTGCAAGGCTTGCCACAGCGGGTTTTCGCTGGCGATTTGAAAGTCACGTTTGAAGTCAGACACATCCAAGGCTTGGCGCACGTGCTGCTGAATTTCTTCATGTGTGGGCCAAATGTCTTTCAGGTAAACCTCATCGCCGTTGGGCAGCACTTGAATCGGATCTTTTGACAGGTCTTTGCTCGCGTCACCTGCCAAGCCAAACGCAATCACCAAGGGGGGCGACATGATGAAGGCCAACTCCAACTCCGGGTGAATGCGTCCTGGAAAATTTCGGTTGCCCGACAGAATAGCCACGGGTTGAATTTGTTGCGCTTTTTGCGCTTGCACAATCGGCTCAGGCAAGCCACCTGAATTACCAATACACGTGGTGCAGCCATAACCCACGATACCAAAGCCAACAGCTTCTAAGTCCTCCAGCAAACCTGCACGCTTCAAATACGAAGCTGCCGCAGGCGAGCCAGGGCCCAACGAAGTCTTCACCCATGCGGGCACGCGCGCACCCAACTGCCGCGCTTTACGCGCCAACAAACCTGCAGCGATCAGCAAAGCAGGATCGGAGGTGTTGGTACAACTGGTGATGGCGGCAATGGCCACCGGATGCTTAGGCAAGGTGCCGCTGTCAGAGGTCGGCTGAAACTTCTGCGCACTCAAGGCTTCTCCCGATTGCGCATAGGGCCACAAATCTTGCGGACGCTTGGGGCCTGCGATGTGCATTTGAATTGCAGACAAATCAATCGTGATGGACTGGGTGTAACGCGGCTCTGCGGCACCATCCAACCAAAAGCCTTGTCGTTTGGCATAGGCCTCCACCAAATCAACAGCATCGGCTGAACGCCCTGTGGTTTTCAAGTACGCCAAGGTTTGCTCGTCAATGGGAAAGTAGCCGGTGGTCGCGCCGTACTCAGGTGCCATATTGGCCACCACTGCGCGGTCACCTGCCGTCAAACCACTCACACCTGAGCCGTAGAACTCCACGAACTCACCTGTCACGCCCAGCTTGCGCAGCTCGTGCGTGACCACCAAAGCCAAATCGGTGGCCAACACACCGGGGGCAAACTTGCCCACCAACTTCACGCCCACCACATCAGGAATGCGCAACATGGTGGGCATGCCAAACATCACGGTTTGCGCTTCGAGCCCACCCACGCCCCAACCCAACACACCAATGCCATTGACCATCGGGGTGTGGCTGTCGGTGCCAATCATCATGTCGGGCACCACCCACGTTGTGCCGTTGCGTTCTTGCGTGGTGACCACGGTGGCGAGTTGTTCTAAGTTGATGGTGTGCATGATGCCGGTGCCCGGCGGGTTGATGCGCACGCCTTTGAGCACCTTCGATGCCCAACGCAAAAACTTGTAGCGCTCAGCGTTGCGGCGAATTTCGTGTTGCAAGTTTTCGCTCGCGGCATTGGGTTTGGCATAAGCCTCCACCGCCAACGAATGGTCGACCGACACATCCACTTGCAAGCCGGGGTTGAGCACCGTGGGGTCAACACCCGCTTCAGCCAAGGCGTTGCGCATGGCCGCGATGTCGACCAAGGCCGGCGTGCTGGTGGTGTCGTGCATCAGCACACGGCCCGGTTGAAATGCAATCTCAGCTTCGCTGGTGCCTGTGTCTAGCCAATCAAAGAGAGCGTTGATGGCCGCATCGCGCTCGGCCCCCACCATGTGGCGGGCAGCGTTTTCCAGCAACAAGCGCAAGACCACAGGCAGTTGCTGGTAGCGCGCGCCGAACTGAGCTGGCAAATCAATGAAAGCGTAAGACTGCCCAGCATGCTGCAAGGTCGCCAAAGAAGTGTGCGTGTTTTCCATGATTTGTATTTTGCACTTTTTTTTGTTAAAGTGCAATTATTGTTTTTCAAACATCTCATTTTTTAGGAGCACCTCATGTTGACCTCTTCTTTCAAACGCTGCGCCGTGGCACTACTGACCACCGCCGTCACCGTTGCCAGTCCTCTGTGCGTGGCGCAGGACTATCCCAACAAAACCATCACCCTCATCGTGCCGTTCTCACCCGGCGGTGGTGTGGACACGATTGCCCGTTTGTTGTCTGAAAAACTGCGCGCCTCGTTGAAGCAAAACGTGATCGTCGACAACAAAGCCGGTGGCAGCGGCATGATTGGTGCCGGCGCTGTGGCCAAAGCTGCACCCGATGGCTACACCTTGTTGCTGGGCTCTGCCGGCGAAACCGCCATCAACGCCTTTGTTTACAAAAACAAAATGCAATACAACCCGGCGAAGGATTTGGCACCGATCACCTTGGTCACACGTGTCCCCAACGTGTTGGTGGTGAGCCCCTCGTTGCCCGTGAAGAACATCGAAGAGTTGGTCAGTTACGCCAAGAAGAACCCAGGCAAGTTGGCTTATTCCACCAGCGGTGTGGGCAACCCACAGCACCTCAACGGTGAGTTGTTGGAAGAACTCGCGGGCATTCACATGGTGCACATCCCCTACAAAGGCGCCTCAGGCCAATTGGTCGATGTGGTGTCGGGCAATGTGGACATGACGTTTGTGAGCTACGCCGGCGCCAAGGCCTTCATCAAAGACGGCAAGGTCAAAGCATTGGCTGTGACATCAGCCAAGCGCACCAGCTTTGCACCTGAAATTCCAGCGGTTGCCGAATACAAGCCTTTGGCCAAATACCAACTCGAAAACTGGTTTGGCTTGTTTGCCCCCGCAGGCACACCCGATGCTGTGATTCAAAAACTCAACGCAGCAGTGACGCAAGCCATCAAAGACCCCGAGTTGTCGAAGCGCTTGCAAGACCAAGGTGGTGAACCCGCCCCTATGAGCGTGCAGCAATTCCGCGACTTCATCAAAACCGAGTCCGTGCAATTCCAACGCATTGTGGAGATGGCGCACATCACGGCGGAATAAGCAAAGGAATACATATGCTGACGCGACGTCAAACCCTGACATATGGCCTAGCCGGATTTACGCCGCTCAGCAGTCATGCCCAAAAAACTTCGGACGAGTACCCCAGCAAACAGATTTCATTGGTGGTGTCTTACAGCCCAGGTGGCAATGTGGACCTTCGAGCTCGAATGCTAGGCGTAGCCACAGCGAAGACGCTCGGCGTCCCCGTCATTGTTGAAAACAAACCGGGTGCAAACGGCAATATTGGGCACGAATACGTGGCCCGATCCACGCCCGATGGTTACACCTTGGTGTTGGCCACGATGGGCCCCATGGCAGTCAGCTCGTTTGTTTATCCCAAATTGGGCTTCGACCCTGAAGCATCTTTTCAGCCCATCGTGTTGATCGAAAAAGCGCCTATGGTTTTAGTCACCAGAGCAGACAAACCATTTAAAACACTCAAAGAGTTGATTGAGTTTGGACAAAAAAATCCGAATCAACTTACCTTCGGGAATGCTGGCTCTGGCAGCGCCCACCACCTTGCAGCGGAGCTTTTTATGCAAAGCGTGGGCATTCGAGGCTTGTCTGTCCCCTACAAGGGTGGTAGCCAAGCGGCCACGGCATTGCTGTCAGGTGAAATCGATGCGCTGTTTGAGCAGTCCTACGCTGCCGTGCCCTCTGTTCAAACTGGCAAGGTGCGAGCCTTGGCAGTCACTGCAGAAAAACGCCTAACAAGCCTACCTAGCATCCCGACCATGATTGAATTGGGTTACCCAAAAGTTGTTGTCCACAATTGGTTGGGATTGGCAGCTCCGAAACAGACGCCGACGCATGTGATTCAAAAACTCAATCAAGTTTTCAATCAGGCCTTGGCACAACCAGACATTCGAGACAAGATCACAACGCCTGGCAATATCGTGGGCAGCGGCACACCCGATGAATTCAAAACCTTTATTTTGAGTGAACGTCGTAAATGGGCGCCTATTGTTAAGTCACTGAACATCAAACCTGAGTGAGACCAACATACAACGCAACGGGGCCTTCGGCCCCGTTTTTATTTCATCTGAAGCAAGCCCTAGGGTTTTCCACATCGAGTTGATCTTGCATTCTCCTTTAATGTATTTTATGATCACATAAAACATTAACGAATTTACCAAAATCATGACTCATCTCAATCGTCGACACATCTTGAAAGCTCTTCCCGCTGCCGCAGTACCAAGCCTGCTGCCAGCATTGATGTCTGAGGCTTATGCACAAGCGGTATACCCCAACAAACCTGTCACGCTCATCGTCCCACAGCCAGCAGGCGGTGATGCCGATGCGTTTTGCCGCACGCTCCAGCCCAAAATGCAAGAATTTTTAGGGCAATCATTGATCATTGATAACCGTGGAGGTGCCGCAGGCAATATCGGCACGACCGTAGGTGCACGCGCTGCAGCAGATGGGTACACCATCACGTTTGTGAACCAAGGCACGATGTCCGTCAACCCGCATCTGTACCCCAACCCTGGCTACACCGTAGACCAGTTCACGCCTGTCACGCAGCTGGCTTCCATCGATCTGATCATCTGCGCGCACCCATCGGTCAAAGCCAACAACTTGAAAGAGTTAATCGAACTTGCCAAAAAGTCTCCGGGCGCTATGAACTACGGCACAGCAGGCAGCGGCAGTGCAAACCACCTAGCAGGTGAGTTGCTGAAAACTATGGCGAGCATCGACATCACGCATGTGCCTTACAAAGGCGGCGGCCCTGCAATCACGGCGGCCTTAGGCGGTGAAATTCAACTCGTCGTAGCCTTCCCCCTAGCAGCGTTGGCGCATATCAAGGCTGGCAAACTCAAAGCACTCGCTGTCACCGGAACCAAGCGCTCAACGGCTTTGCCCGATGTGCCAACTGTGGCAGAAAGCGGCGTAAAGGGTTATGAATTCTCGTCATGGTTTGGGTTGATGCTTCCCAAAGGAACACCAAACGACATCGTCACCAAAGTTCATGAAGCCGCTTTGCACGCACTCAAGACACCTGCGATTGCGGAAAAATTGCTCGCTGGCATGTCACGTCCAGTTGGATCAACTCCCAAAGACTTCGCCACTTTGATTACCAAGGAAAGTGCGCAATGGGGCAAGTTGATTAAGCAACTCAATATCAAGATCGATTAAGACCAAACCGGCTGTTCTAAACTATGCTGATGCGCGCAAAACCCGTCCCCGATCCCAGCGAACTGACCGCTTTGCAAAAGCGCGTCACACGCGAAATCGTGGCATTGGTGCGGCGAGAAAATCGGCAATCAGGCGATCACCTCAGAGAGGTTGAATTGTCTGAGCGCATCGGTACATCTCGTTCTCCGGTACAAGTTGCGTTGCGTTATTTGGCAAGTGAAGGCGTCGTTCAACAAGACACGAACCGTGGTTACTTCATGGTGAAAGACTCAAGTCAATGGGACACGGTCGCCTCTAAGCTATCCAGCACCCCCGATGACCCGCTGTATCTTCAAATTGCAGAAGATCGACGCACGGGTGATTTGCCAGATGAAGTCAACGAAGCGGAATTGATGCGCCGTTACGCTGTGGCGCGTGGCGGTTTGCGAAAAGTTTTGGCACGCATGTCCGAAGAAGGCTGGGTCGAACAAAACGTAGGGCACGGTTGGAATTTCCTGCCCATGATTGACTCGCCTGAGGCCTATGACGAGAGCTACTTGTTTCGTCAAGCGATTGAACCTATTGGAATTTTGAATGTCTCATTTCGTGTGGATCCAATTGCCTTGGGTGAACTCCGCCGAGAACAACAACGAATCGTCGAGGGTGGATACAAAACCATGACGCCGATTGAATTGTTTGAGGCCAACAGCCGTTTTCACGAAACACTTGCTGCTTGGAGTGGCAATCGATTCATTGTTCAGTCTGTACGTCGTATCAATCAACAACGCCGCCTGGTTGAATACCACCAAGCGTCTAAACGCCCACAACGTCAAACGCAATCTCAAGAGCATCTTGAAATTCTCGATGCAATCACCCGCCAGGATTTCGTTGCAGCAGCCAGTCTTTTGCGCAATCACCTAGATGGTGCACGTCGTGGCAAAGCTTATTTGAAGATTTAATTTTTTTCACTCCAAATGTTGTTTGTGATCACTTTATGCAATTAATCCATACCTCACGTCGTGCATTTCAAGCGGCATGTATCGCGCTGACCTTGCTGTCATCGACGACCGTGCAAGCACAAAACTACCCAAACAAACCTATCAAAGTGATCGTTGCCTTTGCTCCGGGCGGTGGTTCGGACTTCATTGCTCGTTTGCTGGCCGTCAAGTTGACTGAGAAACTTGGGCAACCGGTGATCATCGAAAACAGGCCCGGCGCTGGCGGTAACCTCGGTGCCGAGTACGCACTCAAGGCAGCTCCAGATGGTTATACGCTTCTGCTGACTGCTGCCAGCTACACCGTCAACCCGAGCATTTACAAACTCTCATTTGATCCGCTCAAAGACATCACACCGATTGCTCAATTGGCACGTGGCCCATTTGTGATTGCAGTCAATCCCAAGCTCCCCGTCAACAACTTGAAGGAATTGGCCGCGCTGGCCAAAGCTCAACCAGGAAAATTGACATATGCCTCCGCAGGTGGCGGCAGCATTGTTCACATGGTGACAGAGTATTTTCTAGATGTTGCCAACATCGATGTGATCCACGTCCCATACAAAGGCACATCCCCTGCGTTGAATGACACGATTGCAGGCCATGTCCAAATCGTGTTCGGCACAGTGGCATCTACCTTGCCCTTCGTGAAATCGGGACAACTCAAGGCGCTCGCTGTGTCAACGCCTAAGCGACTGGCAGCTTTACCCAACGTTCCCACAGCCGTTGAAGCTGGGTTTTCGCAATACCAAGTCACCAACTGGCATGGCTTGGTTGGTCCCAAAGGTTTACCCAAAGACATTCAAGACAAGCTGAACAAAGCTGTGAATGAATCACTCAAGGGAAAAAGCATGGAAGACGGCATGAGCCAGGATGGACTGACTGCCGCAGGTGGCACACCTCATGAGTTTGCGGAGCTTCTCAGAGTCGACACTGAGCGTTGGAGTGCTTTGGCTAAAAAGCGCAGCATCCACGCGGATTAAAAACGTATTGCAAGCTCACATGTACGCCTACGTCGGAAGCCGAACCACACGAGAGCGCAATGCTCGCGGAGAAGGCATCACTGTGTTTCGCGTGACGCCATTCACTGGAGAGCTGACTCGCATTCAAGTCGTTGGAGAACTCGTCAACCCTTCTTATTTAGTTCTCAATCAAGCAAAGACACGCCTCTACGCAGTACATGGAGACTTGGACTATGTCAGTGCTTACAAGGTCAACCCTTCCAGCGGTGAACTCACCCCCATCAACCAAGAAAGCACTCAAGGCAAAAACCCAGTGCACTTGGCGTTAGACCCGACAGAGCGGTTCTTGATTGTTTCGAATCACTTAGGAGGAAGCTTGGCGGTATTGCCCATTGGTGACGATGGGGAGTTACAAGCTCTGACGCAACTGCTGCAGTTGCAAGGCCCAGTAGGGCCACATCGCATAGAACAAACACAAGTCAAACCGCATTACAACGGCTTTGATCCTTCTGGAAAATTTGTGATTGTTCCGGACAAAGGTTTGGATCGTGTATTCAGCCTCCAATTCGTCGATGGACAACTGCAAGCCGCGCCGCGCCCTTTTGTGCAAACACGTGAAGGCGCAGGCCCACGCCACCATACGTTTCATCCACAGCTAGCGATCGCTTATGTCGCCAATGAGCTGGATGCAACCGTGACGGCCTATGCATTTGATTCAAGCAATGGCTCGCTCTCGCCAATTCAACGCCTTTCGAGCTTGCCCGAACACTTCGCAGGCGACAGCCGCTCAGCTGCCATCGTGATTCATCCAAACGGAAAAACCTTGTATGTCTCTAACCGCGGACATGACAGCATCACGGCATACGCCGTCGATCCTGATTCAGGTCATTTGCGGTTTCTTGAGTCTGTGCCCACGCAAGGAAAGACGCCACGATTCATCACCATCCATCCCACAGGAGCCTGGTTGTACGCCCTCAACGAAGACAGCGACACCATCACCACGTTTGCCATCAACTCATCAACAGGATGCCTGTCTCATCGCACACAAGATATGGCATGTGGCAGCCCCGTATGCTTAATTTTTTCTGAATAACTCGCAAGGAGATTTTTATGGAACGCACACCTTCCAACGCCGTCTTACTTAAACCAGACACACTTGTTTCACACAACCGTGGTGGCGGCGCCTCCACCACCCCCTTGGTCAGCCCATCGGTTGGCACAACCAGCTTCATCACTGGGTACACCTCATTTGAAGGAGGCGCTGTTATTCCATTCCACAACCACAACTGTCAAGAAAGCGTGGTGTTGATGGAAGGTCATGCGATTTTGGATATTGACGGTTTGGAATATCAACTCAAACCTCACGATGTAACTTTTATTCCTCCGAATGTGTCGCATCGCTTTCGCAATATGTCAAAAACAGAACCCATGAAGATTCTTTGGATTTACGCCAACCAAGATGCGACACGGACCCTGACTGAGTCTGGCGAGACACGTCGTGTCTCAGCAGAGCATGGTAAATAAGAAAGGATTTCCAATGTCAAAAATTGTCGATGCCCAACACCTCGTCACATTTGGTGAGGCTGTTCTCATCGCTCATGGTGTCCCGCAAAAAGATGCACACCTGCTGTCGGACAGTTTGGTCGCGGCAGAGCTATGGGGGCACTCTTCACACGGCATGCTGCGTCTACCTTGGTATGTTGAGCGTTTACGCAGCGGCGTGATGAAGGCCAACACCCAAAGTCAAACCGTTGTCGACAGCGGCGCTTTAGTTGTCATCGACGGGTGCGATGGCATTGGACAAGTCTTAACAGCGCAAGCAACACACTTGGGCATTGAGCGCGCACGCTTACATGGGGTGAGCGCTGTGGGCGTGCGTAACTCCAACCACTTTGGCACCGCCGCGTATTTCACGCGCATGTCAGCCGAAGCGGGTTGTGTGGCTTTTTTGGCGACTAACGCGAGCCCAGCCATGGCCGCTTGGGGTGGCAAACAAAAAACGATTGGCACCAACCCTTGGTCTATTGCCGCACCTGCCGGTCAACGTGGCGTTGCCGTGATGGACATTGCCAACACCGCTGTAGCACGCGGAAAAATTTACTTAGCAGCCGAGCGCAATGAGCCAATTCCAGCGACGTGGGCTGCCGATGAATCAGGTCGCCCTACCACCAACGCCAACGAAGCCGTGCACGGTTTGATCTTGCCAATGGCAGGACACAAAGGCTATGTGATTTCTTTCATGATGGATGTACTCGCCGGTGTACTGACAGGTAGCAAATTTGGTTCAGAAGTGGTCGGCCCATACGACCCGACCAAACCAAGTGGCTGCGGCCATATGTTGATCACCATTGACATCAACGCGTTGATGCCACGCGCAGATTTCGAAAAGCGCATGGAGGCCTTGATTCAAGAAGTCAAAGACAGCCCGACAGCTGAAGGGATTGAAAACATTTTCTTCCCAGGTGAACTAGAAGACATCAACACCCAAGGCCACTTGAAAACTGGCATTGAAGTGGCTGAAAAAACCTGGGTCAGCCTACAAAAACTGGCGACAGAAACAAACACCCCCCTACCACCACAGAAATAAACACCATGATCGCTCTTATCGTTTCACTCGAAGTCCACGCAGAACGCCTAGATCAATTCTTGACGGCCATCAAAGAAAACGCCACGCGCACATTCAATGACGAAGTCGGTTGCCGTTATTTTGACGTCACCCAAAACAAGGACAAACCAACGCACTTCATGTTCTATGAACTCTATGACGACGAGGCCGCCATTGAAGCTCACCGTCAAGCGCCTCATTTCGCCGAATGGCGTAAAGCAGCGGATGTCTGCGTTATCAAAGGCTCCCAAGTCAACACCTTCTGCCATCAACTCTTTCACCACGCCTAAAACGCATACCAGTCATGACAGGAAAAATCACCACCATCAACCCCACCACTGGAGCCACCTTGGCTACCTATGAAGGATGGGACACCGCACAGATTGAAAAATCTGTGATGGATGCTCATCACGCTGCACGTACGTGGGGTATGCAACCGTTACAAACACGCATAGATGCCGTGCTAAAAATAGCAAATGAATTACGTCAACAAAAATCGTCATTAGCGAAATTGATGACGCTTGAAATGGGAAAGCCACTTCGCGAAGCAGAGGGAGAAGTAGAAAAATCCGCCGTCACAGCTGAGTACTACGTAAAGAATGCCGAGAAACTCTTAGCCGATGAACCCGTACACATCGATGGTGTGAATGCTTGGGTTAGTTACGAACCCATTGGCTTGGTCTTGGCTGTGATGCCATGGAACTTTCCACTCTGGCAAGTGATGCGTTTTGCTTTGCCATCCTTGGTTGCAGGCAATGGCATCTTGCTGAAACACTCGCCTAACGTGACAGGCTCAGCATTGGCTATTGAAAAACTGGTGGTCGATGCGGGCTTGCCTGCAGGTTTACTCACCACCATGGTGGTCGCCGAAGAAGATGTACCCCATGCAATTGAGCGCCTCATTCAGGATGATCGAATCGCCGCAGTGACGTTGACTGGCTCCAACCGTGCAGGCGCTGCCGTAGGCGCAGCTGCCGGTCGTGCATCTAAAAAATCAGTATTGGAGCTGGGCGGATCTGATGCGTTCATCGTGCTGGAAGATGCCGACGTTGAGGCCGCTGCAACCGCAGCCGTTAAAGCCCGTTTTCACAATGCGGGTCAAAGCTGCGTCTGCGCCAAACGCTTCATCGTTGCTGAGTCGATTTCAGAAAAATTTACACAGTTGTTTGTGGAAGCAGCCTCTCGCCTACACATGGGCGATCCACTCGAAACCCAAACAGACATGGGCCCCATGGCGAGAGCAGATTTGGCCTCGCAATTGCAAAAGCAAATTGACGCCTCGATCGCTGCCGGTGCTCAACTGCTTTTGGGTGGGCAGACCCACGCAGGCGCAGGCAACTTTTACCCCCCGACTGTTTTGGCAAACACAGGCCCCGGAATGGCCGTTTTTGACGAAGAGACTTTTGGACCCGTTGCTGCAATCACAACAGCTAAAGATGATGCAGATGCCATTCGCTTAGCCAACGCCACACCGTTTGGACTATCGATCAGTATTTGGACAGCATCTGAATCTCGAGGTGTCACACTGGCTAAACAAATTACATCGGGCGCCGCATTCATCAATGCCATGACGGCCTCGGATGCGCGCTTACCTTTTGGAGGCACCAAAAAATCTGGCTACGGAAGAGAGTTAGCCGCAGCAGGTGTCCGTGAATTCACCAACATTCGAACCTACTGGTCTGCCGCCCGATGATTTCAGCTAGAAGCACCGAATGTTCGGTGCTTTTTAGTTTGATCGAGAGAAGCCTCTAAGATGTGCGGCTAAAAAATCAAACACCTCATCCCTTTAGGTTTGTGACTTCTCTTCCTCTCCGCGTTTTCTTCACGCTACTCGCCGCGCTCGCTGCTGCCCTTTTGTGCGTTCAACTGGGCACCCCACTTCCGTGGATGATTGGTCCACTTTTAATCACCTCCGCCGCTTCCATGCTTGGGGCAAACACCTTGAGCTGGAATCCATTTCGCAACACAGCGCAATGGGTCATCGGCACGGCGTTGGGTTTGTATTTCACGCCGCAGGTCACTGCGCTGGTGGTGAGCCTGTGGTGGTTAGTGCTCTTGAGCATCGTGTGGTCGATGGCTTTGGGTTATGCGTATGGGGTTTGGCTGTATCGATTCAACGCGCCACGACTGCCGGGGCTAGACCGCACCACCACTTACTTTGCAAGCTTAGTAGGCGGCGCCTCTGAAATGACGATGTTGGCCGAGCGTGAAAACGCGCGCACCGATTTGGTCGCCTCAGCACACAGCCTGCGGGTTTTGATCGTCACCGTCTCCGTGCCGTTTGCTGTGCAATTTGTTGGCTGGCATGGCGTGGATGTAACCCCACCGCTTCTACGTTCATTCGATGGGCTTGGGCTACTCGCCTTGGCCGCAATCACAGGCGGCGGCGCGTGGTTGATGCATGCGTTGCGCCGCTCGAACCCTTGGTTCATCGGTTCATTGCTCGCATCCATTGCGCTGACTGCCAATGCAGTCACGCTCTCTAGCATTCCCCTGTGGCTCATCAACAGTGCGCAATTGGCGATTGGGGTGAGTTTGGGCGTTCGGTTCACCGCCGCATTCGTTCACACCGCCCCGCGCTGGTTGGCCAGTGTGGCGCTTGGCACATTCGGCATGATGGTGGCATGTGCGGTCATCAGCTTGGGCTTTGGCGCTTTGACCCAATTGCCATTGGCCACCATGGTGTTAGCCACCGCCCCGGGCGGCATTGCAGAAATGGCCATCACAGCCAAAGTACTTCAGCTCGGTGTGGCGGTGGTCACCGTTTTACAAGCGTGCCGCGTGATTTCTGTTTTGTTTTTGGCGGAGCCGATGTACCACTGGATCCGGCGCCGAGGTGGCTTGGCTTAACTCTCTGACTTTTCCCGCGCTGCATCACGCAGATGCAAGCGAATAAAGTCGGCCGCCGCCTCGCGTTGCCCTGAGAGCAGCAACTCAATCAACACCTTGTGTTCTTTGCAGCGACGAGCAGCGGCTTGGCGGTCCACCACTTTTTTGTATTCCATCAAGCGACGCAAACGGTTGATGCGCTTGAGGGACTCCACGATGAACACATTGCCTGAAAAACCCGCAATGGTTTCGTGCAGCTTGGCGTTGGCGTCAAACAACTGAGCGGGCGAGGCCCACTCCACTGCGCCGTTGATCAGCTCTTGTTGTTCGGCCAAACATTTGCGCAAGGCCGCTTCATCGACTTTGAAGCCAGGCTCAGACAAAGCCGCCGACTCAATCAAGATGCGAAAACGATAGCCTTGGTCATAGGTCTCAGGCGAGGTGAGGATGGGCAAAAAACGCCAGCCGTGGCCGGGTGTGCGCTCAATCCAACCCTCATGCACGATGCGCTGCAAGATGGCGCTGAGCTGCGCTTTTGTCAGGCCATAGCGGCGCATCAAATCGCTCTCACTCACTTTGTCTGGCAGCTTGCCCTCTAAGCGGTCTTCAGCAATCTTCAAGTACAACGCTTCCACGTCGTCCACCGACGAAGGCAATGGAATTTCAAGCTTGGGCAGCTCCAACGCCTGTGCCACCGTGAAACCACCGTCTTCGCGTGTGCTGACCAATCCTTTGTCTTGCAGCAGCTTCAAGGCTTGGCGAATGGGCGAGCGGGAGACATCAAAGCGCTCGGCCAAAGCGCGCTCGGCCAAAGCATCGCCAGGCCGCAAATCACCTGTGGCCATCAAGCCTTCCATGCTCAACGCCAGCTGTTCAGACAGCTTGCTTTGACGGCGGCGGGTGGCAACAGGTGTGGGGTTCATGCGGCTGATTTTATTCAGCTGTGATGTTGTTTTTCTTAATCACGGCACTCCAACGGTCCGTCTCTAGCTGAATGAACTTGCCAAAGCTCTCGGCTGTACCGCCCGCAGGCACCGCGCCCATTTGCAAAAGCTTTTGCTGTGTGGCGGGCTCTTTCAAGATTTGCTCCACCTCGGCGTTGAGGTATTGCACGATGGCCGACGATGTGCCCGCTGGGGCCAACAAGCCATACCAAGCCGGTGCATCAAACGTGGGCACACCCGATTCGGCAAAGGTGGGCACGTTGCCAATTTCAGCCAAACGCTTGGCACCCGACACCGCCACAGGCTTGACCTTGCCACCTTTGATGTGTGGCAAAGCAGAAGGCGCGGTGTCAAACATCAGTTGAATTTGGCCGCCAATCAAATCGGTCATCGCTGGAGCGCTGCCTTTGTAGGGCACGTGCGTCATGGGCGCATCGGTGATGGAGCTGAACAACTCGCCCGCCAAGTGCACCGAGGTACCTTTGCCGCCAGAGCCATAGTTGAGGCTGTCGGGTTTGGCTTTGGCCAACGCGATGATGTCTTTGACCGATTTGGCGGGCAAACTTTGCGTCGCAACCAACACGGTGGGCGAGTTGGCGATGTGGGCCACCGGCACAAAGTCTTTCTTCACGTCGTAGCGCAAGGCCTTGTACACCGAAGGGTTGATGGACAAGGTGACTTGGCCAAACAGCAAAGTTTGGCCATCGTTTTTGGCACGCGCCGCTTGTTCGTTGCCAATATTGGTGCCAGCGCCCGGCTTGTTGTCGATGATGAACGTGCCGCCCGTGCGTTCAGACAAACGTGTGGCGATGATGCGCGCCACGTTGTCGCTGCCACCGCCTGGTGCAAAGGGCACGATGACGGTGACAGGACGAGCGGGATACCCATCCGGGCCTGCGGCCACGGCCGCAGACATGGATGCACCAGCCAACAGGCCAGCAATGAGTTGTTTCAACATGGTTGTCTCCTGAATGTGTTTTTTATTGCGTGAGGGCGTTGACTACAGCTTGACCAAACGCCTTGGTGCCCATGCCACCACCGATGTCAGCCGTGCGTGTGGCGGGATTGGCCAACACAGATTCCACCGCGGCATGCATGGCTGCGCCTGCATCGGCAAAGGCCTTGTTTTGGCGCTTGGCACCCAACCAGTCGAGCAACATGGCCACCGACAAAATCATGGAGGTGGGGTTGGCTTTGTCTTGGTTTTCAATGTCAGGGGCTGAGCCGTGTTGGGCTTGGGCGCAGCACAAGTCGTCACCCGCCATCACCGAACCGGCCAGACCTAAGCTGCCAGACAACTCACTGGCGAGGTCAGACAAGATGTCGCCGTAAAAGTTCTCAGCCACCAACACGTCAAAACGCTCGGGGTTCTTCACCATCCACGCGGTGGAGGCATCGACCAACAAGTCGTTGAACTCAACTTCGGGAAAGTCTTTGGCCACCGCACGGGCGCACTCCAAGAACAAACCATCGGTCATGTGAAAGCTGTTGGCTTTGTGAATGGCCGTGACTTTTTTCTTGCGTGTCATGGCCAGCTCAAACGCACGCTGGGCAATGCGCATGCTGCAATGGCGCGTGATTTTGCGCACCGCAATCGCCATGTCAGGGCTGGGCATCATTTCGCCCCAGCCTTTGTGCATGTTGCGGTCCACATAAAAACCTTCGGTGGCTTCGCGCATGATGACCAAATCCATCACCTTGCCTTCGCGCATGTTCGATGGCAAATAGCTGCGAGTTTTGGCGGGGCGCACGTTGGCGTACAAGTCCAAGCCCACACGGAAAGCCGCAGAGATGTTGCGGCCACCTTTCTCAGGCGCAGGGTAGTCGGCGTGCGACTGCGTGCCCAACAAAATGCCGTCATACGCACGCGCGCCTTGCAACACATCTTCACGCAAAGTGGTGCCGTGTTTTTTCAAGCTCACAAAGCCAATGTCTTCGTAGTCATAAGAAATGTTGAGGCCAAACTTTTTGTCGGCCGCATTCAAAACTTGAATGGATGCCTCCACGATTTCGGGGCCAATACCGTCACCAGGCAATACGAGGAATTTCATAGTTTTGTCTTTCTTTACTTTTTGATGTGTTCGGCAGAAACGGGGGCGGTGGCACCTGTGTCTGTGAGGGTGCGCGTGGCGGCTGTGTTTTCGTAAATCCAAAGAATCTTCATGGGATTGGTTTTGGACAAGTTGCGAAAACGGTGCGACACATTGGGGGGAATGAAGGTCACGTCATGGGGCTTGAGTTGGTACTCCAAGCCATCGATGTCCATCATGGCTTCGCCTTCCATCAACACCACGCTCTCTTGGCAGTTGTGGCTGTGAAAGGGAATCACCGCGCCACCTTCAAACGAGGTGTAGCCGGTGATGAAGCTTTGCGTGCCGACTTCTTTGTTGACCAGTGGTGTGGTGCGCGCACCGCCACCACGCTCGTAGGTGGTGAGTTCTTCAGGGCGCAACAAGGCGGCGTTAGAGGGGGTTCGAATCGTCATACTGACTCCTTAAAAATCGGTGAGGTGGTTTATTGGGCGGGGCCAATCCACACGGTTTTGATGTTGGTGAATTCACGAGCGCCATGCACGCCCAGCTCGCGGCCATAGCCCGATTGCTTGATGCCGCCAAAGGGGTAGCGTGGGTCGGATGCCACCAAGCCGTTGATGAACACCGCACCCGCTTCGATGCGACGTGCCAGCTTGGCACCCTCTTCCACGTTTTGGGTCCACAAGCCTGCGCCAAGTCCGTAGTCCAAGCTGTTGGCCAAAGCAATGGCGGCTTCGGTGTCTTTCACGCGCATGATGGCGGCGGCAGGGCCAAAGGTTTCTTCGCAACCGGCAGCCATGTCGGATGTGACATCGCCTAACACGGTGGGTTCATAGAAGAAGCCGGGACCTTCCACAAACTTGCCACCCATGAGCAACTTGGCGCCCTGCGCCACCGAGCGTTGCACTTGGTCGTGCAAGTCGTCACGCAAATTGGCGCGGGCCAAGGGGCCAATGGTCACATCGCGCTGCATGGGGTCGCCCACTTTGAGTTCAGCGGTGTAGTGGCAAAAGCGTTGGGTGAATTGCTCGGCCACCGCATCGACCACGATGAAACGCTTGGCTGAAATGCAACTCTGTCCCACGTTTTGAAAACGTGCTTTCACCGCGCTCTTGGCGGCGAGTTCAATGTCGGCATCTGCCAACACGATGAAGGCGTCAGAGCCGCCCAACTCCAACACTTGTTTCTTGAGCACCGCGCCCGCTTGCGAAGCCACCAACTTACCCACAGGCGTTGAGCCTGTGAGGGTGACCGCAGAAATGCGACGGTCTTCAATCAAACCTTTGACTTCGCTGGCTTCGACCAACAACGTGGCAAACAAACCTTCGGGTGCGCCTGCATCGCGGAATAACTGCGCAATGGCCAAGGCGCATTGCGGCACGTTGTTGGCGTGCTTGAGCACCACGCCGTTGCCCGCTGCCAGTGCAGGCGCAGCAAAGCGCATGACTTGCCAGAAGGGGTAATTCCAAGGCATCACCGCCAACACCACGCCCAAGGGGTCGTACACCACCTTGCTCAGCGTGGCGCTGCTGGGCACCACTTCATCGCCCAAATACTCGGCTGCTTTGTCGGCATAAAACTCGCAGTTCCATGCGCACTTTTCAATTTCGCCCTCAGCCTCGTTCACGGGCTTGCCCATCTCCAAGGTGATGAGCGCGCCGTATTCGGCCTTGCGCTCGCGCAGCAACTTGGCCACTTGGCGCAGCAATGGCGTGCGCTCGGCCACGCTGCGTTGCGCCCATTGCTTTTGAGCTGCAGCCACATGGGCCAAAGCTTGTTCAACGTCAGCCGGCGTGTGCGCGGTGAACGTTTGGATCTGTTCTTCGGTCGCGGGATTGATGGAATAAATCATGGAGTGGTCCTTATTTGCATTCAAAAATTTCAAAAGCCATAGAGATGAGCTGGGTTGCTCACCAACACTTGGTGCACCGCGGCATCGCTGCCGAGGGCTTGGGTGATGTGGGTCAACGTGTCTTGGTTGTCGATGTCGCGAAACGGCTCCACCGCTTCGGGGTTGCGGCCTTGCCCACCCGCACCACCAGTGTGGGGCCAGTCACTCCCCCACAACACCTGTGTGGGCGCTGCTTGGTAAAAGGCGCGGGTCAATGCGCGTGCGTTGCAACCTGCAGCCATGCGGTACGCGGCAGACAACTTCACATACAGAGGCTGCGTGCACATGGCATGAAGCAAGGGCTGCAACAGCGCATGGCCCTCACTGTTGTCGGTCGCACCACCTGCAAAGTGATCGAGCACCACGGGTAGACCCAAACGGGCATAGGTATCGAGTAACGCCACTTGCACAGCCATGCTGGCGTGCACTTGCAAATGCCACCCAGGCAACTGCGCCAAGCGCTTGACCGCCAACACCTGTTGTTGTACGTGGGCTAAGCCGACTTCTCCGCTCACATGCAAATTGAGGCGAATGCCTCGCACACCGCCTGCGTGAAGCTGGACCAAGGTGTCATCGCTCACCGTGTTCAAGTCCACCACCGCCACGCCGCGCGCGCGCGATGGACCAATGCGCGCAATCGCATCGAGCAAACACGCGTTGTCGGTGTTGTAAACGCTGGGCTGCACCAGCACCACACGGCCCACACCCAAGCTTTGGTGCATGGCCAACAGCTGCTCTACCGATGCACGGCCTGGCGTGTACGCCCGCTTGGCGGCGTAGGGAAATTGAGTCGGCTCAAACACGTGGACATGGGTGTCACAGGTGTGTTCTGGGAGCTTTGGGCTGGGGTTAATTGGATGCATGCTTGGTATTTTTAGTCTTATAAATACCAATGTCAATGGTTTTTTGAAATATTTTTAGATTTTTTAGATCACAAAAAACCAATAAATTCAACAAACGACCATGAATCACAGTCACCACACAGGCTCACGCTGTGCCCCTCGCTGTCCGTTATGCTCACTGGCTTAGTCGCCGTTTTGGCCTTTTAAATTTCCCCCGTTTCGCCCACATGCCTCACTCCCACGCCACTGGTTTTATGGTGCTTCATAGCAACCAGCTAGAGGGCCTGCGCGAGTTGGCGGTGCAGTTCATTCGCAACCACCCGCTGCCGCCGCTTGCGCCCGAGGTGTTGCTGGTGCAAAGCAACGGCATGAAGCATTGGCTGGAGTTGGCTTTGGCCAAAGACCTCGGCATTTGCGCGGCCACACAGGTGGAGCTGCCGTCTGCCAAGCTGTGGCAGATTTACCGCGCCGTGCTGGGGCCCAGCAATGTGCCCGCGCACATGCCGCTCGACAAGTCGCCTTTGGTGTGGCGCATCATGCGCCGCTTGCCCGATGTATTGGCGCAGCCCGGCTTTGAGCCCCTTAAGAATTACCTCGGCCAAACAGACACACCAACCACCCCGCTTGACCGCCGCGCGTACCAACTGGCCGCGCAACTGGCCGACGTGTTGGACGGCTACCAAAACTACCGTGCCGATTGGTTGGACGATTGGGGCCAAGGCATTGACCAACTGCGCACTGCCGCAGGCCAAGCCACACCCCTGCCCCACGCGCAAAGCTGGCAGCCCGCGCTGTGGCGCGATTTGCTGAATGACTTAGCCCAAGACCCACAGGTGCAAAGCGCACTAAGCCAAGCCTACCGCTCACGCGCCGAGGTGCACGCCGCGTTCATGCACGCCATGCAGCGACTGCCCGAGGGCCAACGCCCTGCGGGGGTGCCGCATCGCATCATGGTGTTTGGCGTCACGTCGCTGCCCATGCAAACGGTGGAGGCATTGGCCGCTTTGGGCCGTGTGTGCCAAGTGCTCATGCTGGTGCAAAACCCCTGTCAGCACTACTGGGGCCATGTGGTGGAAAGCCGTGTGCCCTTGATCAAGTTAGCGAAGCAACGCCAAGCACACAAAGCCGGTTTGCCCGTGCCGCAAGACGATGGTTCGCTGACTGAGGCCGATCAATACACCCTGCACACCGACACGCACCCGCTGCTGGCCGCATGGGGCAAGCATGGCCGCGACTACTTGCATTTGCTCGATGGCTTTGACGATGTGGCGCAATACAAAGGTCAGTTCAACCAACGCGTAGATGTATTTGTAGACCCCGCAGACACAGCCACCGACGAAGGCCGCGAGCCCACGATGTTGGAACACCTGCAGTCATCCCTGCTGAACCTTGCGCCCCTACCTGACCATTTAACCGACGTACCCGAAAACGACACCAGCGTGCGCTTTGTGCAAACGCACTCAGCCCAGCGCGAAGTAGAAGTTTTGCACGACCAACTGCTTGCGTGGCTCGATGCAGACCCCACGCTCAAGCCCAACGACATCATGGTGATGGTGCCCGACATGGCCAACTTTGCGCCACACATCCATGCGGTGTTTGGGCGCTTTGCCTCGCACGAGTTGCGCCACATGCCCTACACCGTGGCCGACACCACACCGCGCACCGAGCCACTGGTGCAAGCACTCGACACGCTGCTGCAACTGCCGCAATTGCGCATCACCCGCGTGGAGTGGCAAAGCCTGTTTGAAGTGGCCGCTGTGCGCGAGCGTTTTGGTCTAGAAGAACACGACGTGGCCCAGCTCGACACCTGGCTGGCCGATGCCGGCGTGCGCTGGGGCCTAGACGCGCCACACCGCAAGCCATGGGGCATTGCGCCCGACATGGCCGATGCCAACCAAAACAGTTGGCTGTTTGGTGTGGAGCGTTTGCTGCTGGGATACGCCACGGGCACAAGCGACGACCTTGCCACACCGTGGGCCGACACGCTGCCCCAAGCAGGCGTGGGTGGGCTAGACGCACGCGTAGTCGATGGTCTATTGCAGTGGTTGCGCCACACGCAAATTACCTTGCTCAAACTGCGCCAAGACCACACGCCCACCGAATGGGTGACGGTGTTGCAGCAGATCGTGGCTTTGTTTTTCAAGCCCAGCGACGAGCCCGACGAACGCTTGATCGAGCGCGTCATGGCCCCGCTCGAAACTTGGTTGGCCGAATGCCAACTCGCACGCCTCGACAGCCCACTGCCACTGGTGGTGGTGCGCGAACACTGGATGGCCCAGCTGCAACAGCCCGCCATGCAACGCCGCTTCTTTGGCGGCGGCGTGCAGTTCGCTACGCTCATGCCCATGCGTTCCATCCCGTTCAAATGCGTGTGCTTGCTGGGCATGAACGACGGCGACTACCCGCGCAGCCAAACCCCACGCGACTTTGATTTGATGAGCGACGCCGCCCACGCGGGCAGCACGCAAAACCATTGGCGCGCAGGTGACCGCTCGCGCCGCGAAGACGACCGCTATTTGTTTTTAGAGGCGCTCCTCTCGGCCCGCGACAAGCTCTACATCAGCTGGCAAGGGCGACGCACCACCGACCACGAAATCAAGCCACCTTCGGTATTGGTGGCACAGCTGATGGACTACCTCAATGCGGTGTGGACACAGCGCAATGACAAAGGCGAACCCACGCCCGCGTGCGTTGCACCACTGCAGCCGCTGCAAGCGTTTTCGCCCAAGTACTTCACGCAAGACTCAACGTTTCAAACCTATGCGGATGATTGGCAACGTGCGTTGTTGTCGTTTTCTGCTTCGTCTGCGGCGGCAACGCCAAACGAAACAACGCCTAGCGAGGCTGCCCCCACCGAGCTGACGCTGCAACATTTGCAGCGCTTGTTGCGCCAACCTGTGGAAGTGTTTTTGGTAGACCGTTTGCGCTTACGCCTAGACCAACCGGAAGAAGCCGCCGAGGAAGAAGAGCCTTTCTCGCTGGACGGTTTAGACAAATACAAACTCAACCAACGCATTGCGCAAGCCGAAGATGCCCAGCAAGCCATTGCCCAACTGCGGCTGAGTGGTCAACTCGCGTTGGCGGGTTTTGGCGAAGCGCAGCAACACCTATTTGAGAATGACCGCGAAAAACTACGCGAGCAACTCGATGTATTACTGCCTAAGTGGCCCAAGCACTTGAGCGTGCAATCTGCCCACTGGCAACTGGGCCACACGCGCTTAAGCGCCGAGTGGGCCAATGGCCAAACCTTGTGGCACACCAACGGCCAAGCGCCAGGCGCTGGGCAACAGTGGCTGCAAGTGGCCCTGCGCCCAGGCGCGGTGACCGAAGGCAAAAAAGAAAGCCAAGTCGCCCGCATCGACACGCTCAGCCAACTGTGGCTGCACCACTTGGCCGCGTGTGCCAGTGGCACGCCCACCACCAGCGTGCAAATTGGCTTTGATGCAGCCATCGAACTCAAGCCCATTGACGCAAACCAGGCACAAGAACATTTACAAGACCTGTGCGATGCCTATCTAGAAGCATGGGCACAGCCTCTGCCCGTGGCCGCCAAAACCGCGTGCGCCTACCTCATGGGCGTGCACGGCGACCACAAAGACCCACAAGGCAAAGCGCAAGCCGCGTTTGAAGGCGGCTTTGGCAAACGCGGCGAATACCAAGACTCGCCCGCTTTGCAACGAGTGTTTGACAACTTCGAGCAAATAAAGGACGGCCTCGACACATGGCCCGAGCGTTTGTACGAACCCATGCGCAAAGCCACCAAGGTGATTCACCTGAATGCCGACAGTGCCGACCACGCCGAGGAGGCCGACGCATGAAAGCCCTCAACGCACACACCCTGCCGCTGCACGGCCGCCAAGTGATTGAAGCCAGCGCAGGCACGGGTAAAACTTGGACGCTCGCTGCGCTGTACCTGCGTCTCGTGCTGGGCCACGCACGCACCGAGGCGTTGCTGCCTCCGCAAATTTTGGTGATGACGTTTACCGACGCCGCCACCGCCGAGCTGCGCGAGCGTATTCGCACACGCCTGAGCCAAGCCGCCACTTACTTTGACTTGAGCGCGCAAGGCCGCGAGTTCCCCGTCTCATTAAAAGTAGATGCGTTTTTAGAAACACTGCGCGACAGTTTTGACGAAGCACTTTGGCCACGCTGCGCCTTGCAGCTCAACTGCGCCGCCGAGTGGATGGACGATGCCGCCATCTACACCATTCACGGTTGGTCACGCCGCATGCTCACGCAGCACGCGCTAGAGAGCCACAACCTGTTTGAGCAAACGCGCTTAGAAAACGCGGACGAACTCAAGCTCACGCTGGTGCAAGACTATTGGCGCGAATGGTTTTACCCACTCAGCGGCGACACGCTGCAACACATCACACCCCTCATCGGGCAAGACCCCGCCAAGCTGCTGAGCACCTTGAGCGAGATGTGGAAAGAGCAAGAGCGCAAACCACGCGTGGTAGTGGCACCTGACATCACCCCCACGCAAGCGATCGACACGCACATGGCGTGGCAAGCACAAGCAGAAGCTGCGGCACAAGCAGCGCGTGAAGCATGGAGCGAGACGACGCTGCAAGCACTGCAAGAAGCAGGCGACCAAAAAAAAATCAAAGGCTTGCGCGCCGACTACTTTGCCAACTGGCTCAAAGCGCTGCAAGCGTGGGCCACGCAAAGCGCGAAGGCGCAGATCAGCAAAGAAGAACTCAAAGTACTCGAGCGCTTCACCACCCACGCCCTGCAAGACAAAGGCTGGGTCGAGGCCGAGGGCTTTGCTTTCTTCGCGGCGATGCAAACCTATATTGAGTTGTTGAGCGACAAACCCAGCACCGACAAACACATCGCCTTGCACGCCGCCTACGCCGTGGGCGAAGCCTACAAAGCCGCCAAAGCGCAACGCGCCGCGTTTGATTTTTCGGATCTGTTGCAAAACCTGCATCATGCGGTGATGGCGGACGATGGCCGCTTGGCCACCGCCATTCGCCAGCAATACCCCGTGGCCTTGGTGGACGAATTTCAAGACACCGACCCGTGGCAATACGGCACGCTCAACCGCATCTACGCACCCGACCTTTGCACAGAGGCCAACGCACTCGTGATGATTGGCGACCCCAAGCAAGCCATTTACAGCTTCCGTGGCGCAGACTTGGGCACGTACTTGCAAGCGCGTCAAGACGCGGAAGCACACAACGACAACGCGCTGCACACCCTCACCGGCAACCACCGTTCGAGCGTGGGCTTGGTCAAAGCGGTGAACCATGTGTTCATGCAAACCGAACAACCGTTTGCGTCGGCCCAAGGCGAGATTGCGTTTGTCGAAGTCTCAGCCCAAGGCAAAGAACCTGCACTGGTGGTGCAAGGCGAAGAGCAACCGCCCTTCACCGTGTGGCAGATGCACCCCGAGGGCGACGCAGACGTAGTGAGCAGCACCAGCTACTTGCACAAAACTGCCCAAGTGTTTGCCGACCAAATGGCCGACTTACTCAACAAGGAAGCCGCCACACCGGGCGACATGGCCGTGTTGGTGCGCAGCCAAAAACAAGCCGATGCGGTGCGCCAAGCCTTGCGTGCACGACACATCCCAAGCGTGTATTTGTCCGACCACACCAGTGTGTACCAATCGACCGAAGCCACCGACTTGTGGCGCTTGTTGCGCGCCGTGGCGTCGCCACGCCAAACCGGCTGGGTGCGTGCCGCGGTGGGCAGCCGTTTGTGGGCGCTGAATTTGCAGGAAGTACTGGTACTCACGCAAGACGAAGCGCAGTGGGAGCAATTGTTAGAACAGTTTCATCAATGGCACGGCCTGTGGCAACAACACGGCGTGCTGCCTATGCTGCACCAGTGGCTGCACAGCCAACACGTGGCGCACCGCATGCTGGCGCAGCCCGATGGTGAACGTGCCTTAAGCAATCTGTTGCACTTGGGCGAACTGCTGCAACACGCCGAGCAAAGCCTGCAAGGCGAACACGCGCTGGTGCGCCACTTGGGCGAGCAAATTCAAAACCAACACCACGACAGCGACGCCCAACAAGCCCGCCTCGAAACCGATGCCTTGTGCGTGAAAGTCATCACGTACCACAAGAGCAAGGGCTTGCAATACCCGCTGGTGTTTGTGCCGTTTGCAGGCGCATTTGCAGTAGAGAAAAAAGCCAAGACCAACTTTGCACAAGACGACGACGGAGAGGACGACGGTGACCCAACCGCCACCTCGGTGGAAGAAGACATGCGCTTGCTCTATGTGGCGCTCACGCGTGCGCAACGTGGTTTGTGGATGGGCGTAGCCGAAACCAAAAATGACTTGAGCAAGGCCACCACCAAGAGCGATTTGAAACTGAGTGCCTTGTCGCAATTGCTGATGCGCAAACAGCGTGGTGACTTAGCCCATCAGTTGCATACCTTGTGGGGTGCATGCCCACACATTCAAGTAGCCGACTTGCCCGAGTTGCAAGACATTCGCTACCAAGCCCCCGCAGCCATCAGCGCACCGAAAGACGCGCTCACACCCACACGCACGCACCACAACCTGTGGTGGACGGCCAGCTTCAGCGCCATCACGCGTGGACTGGTGTCTGAATCCAAACGCGACGAAGCAGTGGCTGATGCGATCACCGACGCGATGCTCAGCGATGCTGCGCCGGCACACATGCCCGTCGTAACACCCGAGCCCACCAGCATCAGTCCTTGGCAGAGTTTTCCTGCGGGTGCGCGCTACGGGACACTGCTGCACGATTTGATGGAATGGTTGTCGCAAAACCACTGGCCCGTGGCCAACGCCCAAGCCCCCACCTGGACGCAAAGCGCTTGGGCCAACTTGCTGGAGCGCAAATCCAGTTGGCTGCAACTCGACGCCGCGCAGCGCGCACAACTCGAACCGTGGCTGCAAGCCGTGGTGCAAACGCCGCTGCCGCTCGACGAACTCAACGCCGCGCCATTGACGCTGAGCCAATTGAGCCCCGAGCAACTCTGGCCCGAGATGGAGTTCAACCTAGAGGTGCATCACGTCAACGCCACGCAACTGGACCGCCTCATTCAAACCCATGTGTTCGAGGGCGCACCCCGCCCCGCACTGCAAGACCGCACGATGCAAGGCATGCTCACCGGCTCGATGGATTTGGTGCTGCAACACGACGGCCGCTATTGGGTGGTCGACTACAAGTCCAACAAACTGCCCAGCTACGACAGCGTCACCTTGCAAGACGCCGTGCTGCACAAACGCTACGAAGTGCAATACGTGCTCTACACCTTGGCGCTGCATCGCTTGCTCAAAGTGCGCCTACCCGACTACGACTACGCCCAACACATGGGCGGTGCGGTCTACATGTTCTTGCGCGGTATTCAAGCAGACGGTGCGGGCGTGCATGTGTGCAAACCACCGCTGGCATTGATCGAAGCCTTAGACGCCTTGTTTGCACAACCTCAACCCCACTGAATCAAACCATATGACTCCATCGACTGAAATCGAGACTTGGCTCGCCGAAGAAGCCGCCATCCAACAACAACTCAGCCAGGGCGTAGGGGCAGGTTTGGCCGACCCTGAGCAAGCCCGTGGACTGTCGGGCCTAGACATCTTGCACCGCAGCATGTCGGGGGAGTTTCCCTACTCCACCATGTCGCAGACGCTGGACTTTGTGCTCGTCAGCGTGGGCGATGGCTGTGCCACTTTTCAGGGCACGCCCAGCGCCCAACACCTCAACCCCATGGGCACCGTGCACGGCGGTTGGTTTGCCACCTTGCTCGACTCCGCGCTGGGCTGCGCCGTATGGACCAAGATGCCTGCTGGGCGGCTTTACACCACCACCGAGCTGAGTGTGAATTTGGTGCGCGCCCTGACACCCCAAGTGCCACGCGTCAGAGCCATCGGCAATGTGATTCACTGTGGCCGCCAACTGGCCACCGCCGAAGCCCGTCTGGTGGGCCCCGACGGCACCTTGTACGCACACGCCACCACCACCTGTTTGGTGTTCGACCGCAAATAAACGCCCTAGGACTTTCCCTAGAAAACGACTTTTCAGGCCTCAAAGCGATACTTTTTTTTCGATTTCACACAATAATAAGTAACACATTGAAAAACCGCTGGGTTTGATGCAACGCAAATCACCCCGCGAAACAGACGTGGTTTCAACTGCGCAATGGCTTGTTTGAATCGAACGGAGACACCCGCTATGTCAGAGATGTTTGTGGCGCACACCCCAGCGTGTGCCCCCCCAAGAGGAGCTGCTTGATGCTCTCTCAGTTTTTGCAATTTTTGTTTTCTGGCATCACCGTGGGTGCCACCTACGCGTTGGCGGCTTTGGGCTTCACCCTGATTTACAACGCCAGCAACGTCATCAACTTTGCGCAAGGCGAGTTCATCATGCTGGGTGGCATGCTGGCCGTGTTGTTTGCGCAAATGGGTTTGCCTTTGCCGGTGGTGTTGCTCTTGGCGGTGGTCATTCCAGCGTTGGTGGGCATCTTGATGGAGAAGATTGCCATCGAGCCTGTCAAAGGTGCGGATACCGTGTCGCTCATCATCATCACCATCGGGGCTTCGCTCATCATTCGTGGCCTGATTCAGGTGTGGTTGGGCAAAGGCACCTTCAGCCTGCCCGCGTTTTCAGGTGATGCGCCGATTCACATTTTGGGCGCCACGCTGCTGCCCCAAAGCCTGTGGGTGCTCGCCGTCACGGCGTTGTTGGTGGCCGCGTTGTGGTATTTCTTTAGCCACACGCTCACGGGCAAAGCCATGTTGGCGACCTCGTTCAACCGCACGGCGGCAGAGCTGGTGGGCATCAACACCAACTTCGTGTTGTTCTTGAGCTTTGCCATGTCGGCAGGCCTTGGCGCGGTGGGCGGCATTTTGGTCACACCCATCACCATGACTTCGTATGACGTGGGCATCATGCTCGGCCTCAAAGGTTTTGTGGCCGCGGTGGTGGGCGGCTTGGGCAATGGCTTGGGCGCCGTGCTGGGTGGCTTGCTGGTGGGCATTCTCGAAGCCATGGGCGCGGGCTACATCTCGTCGGCCTACAAAGATGCGGTGCCATTCGTGCTGATCTTGTTCATTCTTTTCTTCATGCCACGCGGCCTGTTTGGCGGCAAATCGACGGACCGGGTGTAACACCATGAACAAGAACGCTTCCTTCGGCTTGGGCCTTGTTGTGGCCGTGTTGTTGGTCTTGCCCTTTGTGCTGCCCAACAGCTACTACACCGACTTGGCCATTCGCATGGCCATCAACGCCATCATCGTGATTGGTTTGAATTTGCTCATCGGTTTTGCTGGCCAAATCAGTTTGGGCCATGCAGGCTTTCTCGGTATTGGTGCCTACGCCTCGGCCGTGCTGCCTACCCACTTTGGCATGCACCCTCTCTTGGCGATGGCCGCAGGCGCCGCAGCCACCGCCGTGATTGCGGGCGTGGTGGCCAAGCCCATTTTCAAACTCAAAGGCAACTACCTGGCCATGGCCACGTTGGGCTTGGGCATCATCATCAACATTGCGTTGCGCAACGAAGCGCAATGGACGGGCGGACCCGATGGCATGGCCGTGCCCGCACTGTCGGTGTTGGGCTTTGAACTCAGCAGCGACAAGCAGTGGTACTGGGTGGTGGCTGCGCTATTGGTCATCAGCGTATGGGCATCGTTGAACATCATTGATTCACCTTTTGGCCGCGCCCTGCGTGCCTTGCATGGTTCTGAAGTGGCCTCGCAAGTGGTGGGGGTCAACATCGTGCGCTACAAGGTATCGATTTTTGTCATGTCTGCTGTATTTGCCAGCATCATGGGCAGCATCACCGCGCACTACATTGGTTTTGTCACCCCCAACTTTGCCGACTTCTTCCACTCGATTGAGTTGGTGACGATGGTGGTGGTGGGCGGCATGGCGTCGGTGTTTGGCTCCATCGTCGGTGCGGTGTTACTGACCGCCTTGCCACAAGCCTTGGCCACATTTGAAGGCTGGGAAACCGTGGTGTTTGGTGCCGTTCTGATGCTGTGCATGATCTTTTTGCCCAAGGGCTTGGTGCCCACCTTGGCAGCCAAACTGGGTAAAGGAGAGTGAGCATGTCACTGCTAGAAGTCAAAGACCTCTCCATCCATTTCGGCGGCGTGAAGGCCGTTCAAAATGTCTCGTTCAACATTGACGCGGGCATTGTGTATTCGGTCATCGGCCCCAATGGCGCGGGCAAGACCACGCTCTTTAACCTCATCACCGGCGTGTACAAACCCACCTCGGGCGAGATTCGCTTGGACGGTGAAATGATCCAAGGTAAATCGCCCAACGAGCTGGCCGAACGCGGTGTGGCACGCACCTTTCAGAACTTGCAAATTTGCATGAACATGAGTGCGCTGGAAAACGTGATGGTGGGCGCACACCTGCGACTCGACCGCAATCTGTTCAAGGCCGCCCTGCGCTGGCCTGCCCTGCGCCGACGCGACGCTGAGCTGCGCGAAGAAGCCGCCGAACTGATGAAGTTTGTTGGCCTCGATCAATACATTCATGCCCGGTCTGACGCCATGTCGTATGGCGTGCTCAAACGTTTGGAGATTGCACGCGCCTTGGCCATGAAACCGCGCGTCATCTTTTTGGACGAACCCGCTGCGGGTTTGAATCCCAAAGAAACCATCGAGATCGACCACTTGGTGCGCAAGCTCGCCGACTCGGGCATCACCGTGGTGTTGGTGGAGCATGACATGAAGATGGTGATGAACCTGTCCGACCGTATCTTGGTGCTGGACTACGGCAAGAAGCTCACCGAAGGCACGTGTGCCGAAGTACGCAAGAACCCCGACGTGATTGCCGCGTATCTGGGCGCACACGCCTGAGGACCAAGACATGGAAGCACTACGCATCATCTCCGACGAGCACAAAAACTTCTGGCGCATTGCCGTCACGCTCGAACATGTGGCCGACGAAATTGACCAAGGTGTCAAGGTCGATCCCGCATTTTTTGAATCGGTGTTCAATTACCTCGAAAACTTTGCCGACCACGCCCACCATCTGAAAGAAGACGACCACCTCTTTCGCTTGATGCGCTTGCGCTCAAACAGCGCGCAAGCCATGATCGACGGACTGGAAGACGACCATCGCATGGCCGAGCAACATTTGGCGCAGCTCAAAGCGACATTTACCCAAGCCCCACACGGCAACTACACCGCGCTCACCGCCTCGCTGCGCGACTACACACGCCGCCTGAAAAACCACATCACCCAAGAAGAAACCGAAGCCATGCCACTGGCCCGTCAAATTTTGACGGCTGAAGATTGGCAAGAGATTGACGCCAAGTTTTTAGACAACCAAGACCCGTTGTTTGGCGAGCAAGCGCGCGCCGATTTCCGCGAGCTGTACCACCGCGTGGTGAGCTTGGCCCCTGAGTCGATTGGCTTGGGCGGCCACAGCAGTGGCACGCTTGATCGCCATGCCAAGCCTGTGTCAGGCGATGTGTTGTTGAAAATCACAGGACTTGAAAGCAGCTACGGTCGCATCAAAGCCTTGAAGGGTTTGAACCTCGAAGTGCGTCGCGGCGAAACCGTGGCGCTGGTGGGTGCCAACGGTGCAGGCAAGACCACGTTCTTGCGCACCCTCTCGGGCGTGCAACCGATGGGCGCAGGTGAGATTTGGTTTGATGGCGAAGACGTGTCCAAAGTGCGTTCCGATCAACGCATGCGCCGAGGCATTTGCCACAGCCCAGAAGGCCGTCAAGTGTTTGGCCCTCTGTCGATTGAAGACAACTTGCGCTTGGGCGCTTACACACAACCCAAAGAGTATTTGGCACGTGACCTAGATCGGGTCTACACCATGTTCCCCATCCTCAAAGAAAAACGCCACTTGCCAGCGGGCACGCTCTCGGGTGGTCAACAACAAATGTTGGCGATTGGCCGCGCCCTGATGGGCCGCCCCAAATTGCTGCTGCTGGACGAGCCCTCCATGGGCTTGGCCCCTTTGTTGGTCGAAGAAGTGTTCAACGTGGTCAAGGCCCTCAAGCGCGAAGGCATGACCATCATCTTGGCCGAACAAAACGCATTTGCCGCGCTGGCACTGGCTGACCGAGGCTATGTGTTGGAAACTGGTGAAATCACCTTGACGGGTAACGGTCAAGATCTCATCAAAAACGAAAAGGTCCGCGCTGCTTACCTAGGTATGTAAATCCCAGAAAAAGATCAGTGGGAAAACCCTGATCTTTTTTTAACCTTCATTGCGATACATTTTTATCGACATAAATTGATATTTTGTAACGTTTTAAAAACCTCACACGATCCATTGGAGCCACTGCATGTCTCACCCCTTGTTTGAAAAACACCGCGCCACCTTGGATGGTGCTTTGCACGCCATCGCCACACGCGGCTATTGGTCGCCCTACAGCGAAATGCCCAGCCCCAAGGTCTATGGTGAAACCGCAGCAGCCGATGGCAAAGCGGCTTATGAAGCGCACTTGGGCCACAACTTTGAACTCAACCAACCCGGCCAAACAGGTTGGGTCGGCGCGGAGTCATCGCCCTATGGCGTGGCCCTGAATGTGAAGTACCCCCTGTGCGACCACAACGCTTTGTTGAAAGCGGGTGAAGCTGCGATGGCGGGTTGGCAAGCCGTGGGTGCACAAGGCCGCACGGGTATTTGCTTGGAAATGTTGGACCGCTTGAACAAGCAAAGTTTCGAATTGGGCCACGCCGTGATGATGACCACGGGCCAAGGTTGGATGATGGCGTTCCAAGCCGGCTCCCCCCATGCCCAAGACCGTGGCCTCGAAGCCGTGGCCTATGCTTGGCGTGAACAAAGTTTTGTGCCCACCGAAAGCACATGGGAAAAACCACAAGGCAAAAACCCAGCACTGGTGATGACAAAACATTTTGAAATCGTCGGCCGTGGCGTGGGCTTGGTGGTTGGTTGCGGCACCTTCCCCACGTGGAACACCTACCCCGGTTTGTTCGCCGCACTCGCCACGGGCAACGCGGTCATCATCAAGCCGCACAGCAATGCGGTGCTGCCAGCCGCCATCACCGTGCGCACCATTCGCGCGGTGTTGAGCGAAAACGGCATCAACCCCAACTTGGTCACCCTGTGTGTGACCGACCAACGCAGCACCACGCAAGAGTTGGCCACGCACCCCTTGGTCAAGTCGGTGGACTTCACGGGCAGCAATGTGTTTGGCCAATGGTTGATCGACCACAGCAAACAAGCGCAGGTGTATGCCGAGTTGGCCGGTGTGAACAACATCGTCATCGATTCCACCAACGCCTACAAAGCCATGTTGGGCAACTTGGCCTTCACACTGTCTTTGTACTCGGGCCAGATGTGCACCACCTCGCAAGCCATCATCGTGCCTGCGGGCGGCATTGAAACCGACGAAGGCCACAAGAGCTACGACGAGGTGTGCGCGGACTTGGCCAAGTCGGTCGAGAAGTTTTTAAGCAAACCCGAAGTGGCCTGCGCCGTGTTGGGAGCCATTCAATCCAGCGCCACGGCGGACCGTGTTGACTTGGCCAACAGCGGCAAGTTGGGCAAGGTGGTGTTGGCCTCGACCCAATTGAGCAACCCAGAATTCACCGGTGCCGATGTGCGCACCCCTGTGTTGCTGGCCTGCGATGCCGCGGACGAAAGCGCCTACATGGAAGAGCGTTTTGGTCCCATCAGCTTCATCGTCAAAGCGGCAGACACCGCAGCTGCCATTGCCTTGTCGGAGCGCATTGTGCGCACCCACGGTGCGTTGACGGTGGGCTTGTATTCCACCCAACAAAGCGTGATCGACGCCATGACCCACGCCACATGGCGCGGCAAAGTGGCTTTGTCGATCAACCTCACCGGTGGCGTGTTCGTCAACCAATCGTCGGCCTTCTCGGACTACCACGGCACAGGTGGCAACCCATCGGCCAATGCCTCGTATGCGGACTCGGCCTTTGTGGCCAACCGCTTCCGCGTGGTGCAACGCCGCTACCACGTCTAAGCCACTGTCATGAACTACCAGCTCATTCAGTTCGATGTGCGCGAGGGCGTGGCTCGCCTCACGCTCAACCGTCCCGACAAGATGAACAGCTTCAATGCAGACATGCATGCAGAAATTCGTCATGCCTTGGACAGCATCCAAACCAACGCAGCCGCGCGCGTGTTGGTGCTCACCGGCGCAGGCCGTGGGTTTTGCGCAGGCCAAGATTTGGCCGATGCCGAAGTGCGATTCACACCAGGTGAAACACCACCTGATTTGGGCGACGTGGTGGAACGTCATTACAAACCCCTCGTCATGCGCTTGAGCCAACTGCGCGTGCCCACCATCGCTGCCGTCAACGGCATTGCAGCGGGTGCAGGGGCCAGCATGGCGTTGGCGTGTGACATGGTGTTGGCCACACAGTCAGCCGCGTTTGTGCTGCCCTTTGCCAACATTGGTTTGATTCCAGACACCGGCTGCTCGTGGCATTTGCCTCAGCGCATTGGCCAAGCACGCGCCATGGGTTTGGCGCTGACGGGCAAAAAGCTCTCGGCCCAACAAGCCGCTGACTGGGGAATGATTTGGGACGCGGTAGAAGACGCCGCCTTTGCCAGCACGGTGAATACCTTGGCGGCCAAGCTCGCCACCATGCCCACCAAAGCGTTGGTGCGCACACGCCAAGCCATGCAAGCTGCACACACCCACACCTTCGAAGCGCACCTGAGCTTTGAGGGCATGCTCATGCGCGAGCTGGGCAAGAGTGCCGATTACGTCGAAGGCGTGTCGGCGTTCCTCGAAAAACGTGCCCCCCAATTCACAGGAGAGTGACCATGAGCCAAGCCAACGCTGAGCACACCACACCGCAAGAGCTGGCCTTGGCAGCAAGCCAAGCCATGTGGAGCCGCGACAACGCCACCCACGCATTGGGCATGGAGCTGATGTCGGTCACACCTGGGCGTGCCGTGTTGCGCATGAAGGTGCGCCCCGACATGGCCAATGGCCACCACATTTGCCACGGTGGCCTCATCTTCACCTTGGCCGACAGCGCGTTTGCCTATGCCTGCAACAGCTACAACCTCAACACCGTGGCCTCGGCCTGCAGCATCGACTTCTTGGCCCCCGGCCGTGAAGGCGAGGTGTTGGAAGCCACCGCCGTCGAGCGTTCGGCCGCTGGCCGCACTGGCGTGTATGACGTGGAAGTCAAAGTGGTTGATGCCCACACCGTGGCGCTGTTCCGCGGCAAGAGCTACCGCATCAAAGGTGAAGTCATCGCCGGCCTTGAAGGCCAATCGTGATTTAAAAAACAAACGTGGAAGAGACAACACATGACAACCCAACAAAGCCCCAACAGCGCCTTGCTTGACCCGATTGAAAAAGCAAGCCGCGACGAAATCAGCGCCTTGCAGCTCGATCGTCTGAAATGGTCGGTGCGTCACACCTATGACAACGTGGCCCCTTACCGCGAGAAGTGCGTGGCCAAAGGCGTGCACCCTGATGACTTGAAGACCTTGGCCGACTTGTCCAAGTTCCCGTTCATGACCAAGGCGGACTTGCGCGACAACTACCCGTTTGGTTTGTTCGCCGTTCCGAAAGACAAAGTGGCGCGCTTGCATGCATCGAGCGGCACCACAGGCAAATCGGTGGTGGTGGGCTACACCAAGAGCGACTTGGACCACTGGGCCAACTTGATGGCCCGCTCGCTGCGCGCCGCAGGCGTCAAGCCCGGCGAGATGGTGCACAACGCGTATGGCTACGGCATGTTCACCGGCGGCTTAGGCGCCCATGCAGGCATTGAGCGCGCAGGTTGCACGGTGGTGCCCATGTCGGGCGGCCAAACCGAAAAGCAAGTGCAACAGATCATGGACTTCAAACCCGATGCGATCATGGTCACACCGTCTTATTCGTTGGTGATTGCCGAAGAGTTTGAACGCCAAGGCATCGCACCTCAAGACATTTCGTTGAAGGTCGGTATTTTTGGTGCAGAGCCTTGGGGCGAAGGCATGCGCACCGCGATTGAAGCCAAGCTCGGCATTGACGCGATTGACATTTATGGCCTGACCGAAGTCATGGGCCCCGGCGTGGCGTGTGAATGCATCGAGTCCAAAGACGGCCCCGTGATTTGGGAAGACCACTTCTACCCAGAAATCATCCACCCCGAAACGGGCGAGGTGTTGCCCGAAGGTTCGTTGGGTGAATTGGTGTTCACCTCACTCACCAAAGAAGCCTTCCCCGTCATTCGCTACCGCACCCGCGACTTGACCCGACTGCTCGACCCCACCTCGCGCTCGTTCCGTCGCATGGGAAAAATCACGGGCCGCTCCGACGACATGTTGATCGTGCGCGGTGTGAACGTGTTCCCCAGCCAAATCGAAGAGCAAATCTTGCGCGACAAACGCTTGGCTGCGATTTACCAAATTCACCTGCATCGCGAAGGCCACATGGACAGCGTGGAGGTGCATTGCGAGTTGCAGCACGGCGTCTCCACCGAGCACGCAAGTGCCATCGGCAAAGAGCTGCAGCACCACATCAAAACCGTGATTGGCATTTCTACCGTGGTGCACGTCATGCCCGCTGAGAGCCTGCAACGCACCGAGGTGGGCAAAGCCCGCCGCGTCATCGACACCCGCCCCAAACAAGTTTGAACACCATGACTGACGCTTTCATTTGCGACGCGATTCGCACCCCCATTGGCCGCTACGGCGGCACGCTCGCAGCGGTGCGCGCCGACGACTTAGGCGCTGTGCCCATTCACGCACTGATGACACGCAACCCCCAAGTCGATTGGGCGGCGGTGGAAGACGTGATTTACGGTTGTGCCAACCAAGCCGGTGAAGACAACCGCAACGTGGCCCGCATGTCGAGCCTGTTGGCGGGCTTGCCTGCCGAAGTGCCGGGCACCACCGTCAACCGCTTGTGCGGCTCAGGCATGGATGCTGTGGGCTTGGCAGCACGCGCCATCAAAGCGGGCGAGACCGAGCTGATGATTGCAGGCGGCGTGGAGAGCATGAGCCGCGCCCCGTTTGTCATGCCCAAAGCAGACAGTGCCTTCAGCCGCAACAACGCCGTGTTTGACACCACGATCGGTTGGCGTTTCGTCAACCCGTTGATGAAAAAAATGTACGACACGCATTCGATGCCACAAACGGCAGACAACGTGGCGGCCGATTTCAACATTGGCCGCGAAGACCAAGATGCATTCGCCATTCGCTCGCAACAACGCTGGGCCGCAGCGCATGCCGCAGGTCGCTTTGCCGATGAAATCGTGCCCGTGACGATTGCGCAGAAAAAAGGCGACCCCATTGTCTTCACCACTGACGAGCACCCTCGCCCGGAAACCACCATGGCCATGCTCGCCAAACTCAAAGGCGTGAACGGCCCTGACCTCACGGTGACCGCAGGCAACGCCTCGGGCGTGAACGATGGCGCATGCGCGTTGTTGCTGGCCTCTGAATCAGCGGCCGCCAAACACGGGCTCACGCCCAAAGCGCGCGTGGTCGGCATGGCCACAGCGGGCTTGGCCCCTCGCATCATGGGCTTTGGCCCAGCACCTGCGGTGCGCAAGGTGTTGGCCAAGACGGGCTTGACGCTCGACCAAATGGACGTGATTGAACTGAATGAAGCTTTTGCTGCCCAAGGGCTGGCTGTGATGCGTGACTTGGGCCTGCCCGACGATGCAACACACGTCAACCCCAACGGCGGTGCGATTGCCTTGGGTCACCCCTTGGGCATGAGCGGTGCACGTCTGATCACCACCGCCAGCTACGAGCTGGCACGTCGTGGTGGTCGGTATGCCCTATGCACGATGTGCATTGGTGTCGGACAAGGGATTGCCTTAATCATCGAACGCGTTTAACTCTCGACTCACCCACAACTAGGAGACAACTATGAAATTTTCTTTGAAACAAATCGCCCTCGGTACGGCCATTGCCGTGAGCTCACTGTCCGCCTTGGCCGCTGACACCATCAAGATTGGTTCAGTGCTCTCAGTCACAGGCCCTGCCGCTTTCTTGGGCGACCCTGAATTGAAAACGCTGCAACTCTATGTGGAAGAGTTGAACAAAAAAGGCGGCGTACTCGGCCGCCAACTCGAACTCGTGCACTATGACGATGGCAGTGATGCCAACAAAGCCAATAGCTTCACCAAGCGTTTGATCGAAGACGACAAGATCGACATCTTGATTGGCGGCACCACCACCGGCGCTACCATGTCGATGGTGCCCTTGGTCACCAAAGCCGAAGTGCCTTTCATCTCCCTCGCCGGTGCGGTGGTGGTGGTTGAGCCTGTGAAAAAGTGGGTATTCAAAACACCACACACCGACCGCATGGCCGCAGAAAAAGTGTTTGATGACATGAAAAAACGCGGCCTCACCAAAGTGGCTTTGTTGTCTGAAACCAGCGGCTTTGGCCAATCGGGCAAAAAAGAAACCGAAGCAGTGGCAGCCAAATACGGCATCACCTTGGTGGCCAACGAAACCTACGGCCCCAAAGACACCGACACCAGCCCACAGCTGACCAAGATCAAAAACACCGAAGGCGTGCAAGCCGTGTTTGTGTTTGGTTTGGGCCAAGGCCCTGCCATCGTGACCAAGAACTACCGCCAACTCGGCATCAGCTTACCGCTGTACCAATCGCACGGCGTGGCGTCTGACGAGTTCTTGAAACTCTCTGGCCCTGCTGCGGATGGTGTGCGCTTGCCCTCACCTGCACAGTTGATCCCAGAGCAACTGCCTGGCAACGACCCACAAAAAGCCATCGTCTCTGCGTATGACGCCGCGTACAAGATGAAATACAAAAGCGAAGCCTCCACCTTCGGTGGCTACGCCTATGACGCCCTCTTGATCAGCGTGGACGCCATGAAGCGCGCAGGCGGCACCGACAAAGCCAAGGTGCGTGATGCCATTGAAGCCACCAAAGGCTTTGTGGCCACCAGCGGCACCTTCAACATGAGCCCTGAAGACCACATGGGCTTGAACCTCTCTGCCTTCCGCATGTTGGAAGTCAAGAACGGCAACTGGGCTTTGGTCAAGTAAGCCAACCGCACGCTCAGAACACGGCACGCCACACAAGGTGTGTCTGTTCTGAACGGTGTGGGTAGCCCGTACCTACAAAAGGAAATTTCATGTACACACAATCTTTCAACGTTCCTGATGACTCTGCGCCCAAGGGCAAGCCCTCAGTGGCCGCGATTGAGCCGCCAGAGTTGATGCAAAAATTTGACGCGAGCATCGATGCCGATGGTCGTATCGAACCTCAAGATTGGATGCCCGAGGCCTACCGCAAAACCTTGGTGCGCCAAATCAGCCAACACGCGCACAGCGAGATCGTGGGCATGTTGCCCGAGGGCAACTGGATCAGCCGCGCACCGAGCTTGAAGCGCAAAGCCATTTTGATTGCCAAGGTGCAAGACGAAGGTGGTCACGGTTTGTACCTGTACAGCGCCGCCGAAACCTTGGGCACCAGTCGCGACCAAATGCTCGATGGCTTGCACTCGGGTCGTGCCAAATACAGCTCCATCTTCAACTACCCCACCCTCACTTGGGCTGATGTCGGCGTGATTGGTTGGCTGGTCGATGGCGCTGCCATCATGAATCAAATTCCTCTGTGCCGTTGCTCTTACGGCCCCTATGCGCGCGCCATGATTCGCGTGTGCAAGGAAGAAAGTTTTCACCAACGCCAAGGCTATGAAGCCTTGCTCGTGATGATGACCGGCACCGCCGAACAAAAGGCCATGGTGCAAGACGCGGTCAATCGCTGGTGGTGGAAGTGCTTGGCCATGTTTGGGCCGCCTGATGCCGACAGCCCCAACAGTGCACAAGGCATGCGCTGGGGCATCAAGCGCATCAGCAACGACGACTTGCGTCAAAAGTTTGTCGATGCCACCGTGCCGCAAGCCGAGGTTTTGGGTATCACCTTGCCCGACCCCGACTTGAAGTGGAACGAAGCACGCCAGCACTACGACTACGGCCAAATTGATTGGGACGAGTTCTGGGCCACCGTCAACGGCAACGGCCCTTGCAACAAAGAACGCTTGAGCACCCGCGTCAAAGCTTGGAACGAAGGCCAATGGGTGCGCGACGCCGCCCTGGCCCACGCACGCAAACAAAACCAAATGAAGGAAGCCGCATGAACACCGCCACCAAAACCACCAAAGCCCTGAGCGAATGGCCCTTGTGGGAAGTTTTCGTTCGCAGCAAACAAGGCTTGGAACACAAACACTGCGGCAGCTTGCACGCCAGCGATGCCCAACACGCCCTGCAAATGGCGCGCGATGTCTACACACGTCGCCAAGAAGGCGTGAGCATTTGGGTGGTCCAGTCCAACAGCATTACCGCCAGCGCACCCGATGACAAAGGCGAATTCTTTGAACCCGCGAGCGACAAAATTTACCGCCACCCCACGTTCTACACCATCCCTGAAGAAGTGGGGCACATGTGATGGCCAACTTAGATTACGTGCTGCATTTGGCCGACAACGCCATCGTGCTGGGCCAACGCAATGCCGAGTGGTGTGGCCACGGCCCCATCCTCGAAGAAGACATCGCCATGGCCAACAACAGCTTGGACTTGATTGGTCAAGCGCGCATGTTGTACCAATACGCGGCCACGCTCAAAGGCGGTGACGCTACCGAAGACTCGCTCGCGTACTTTCGTGATGCACAAGACTTCAAGAACTACACCTTGCTGGAGCTGCCCCATCATGGCGCTTTGGTGGGCTACGCCGTGGACAACCGCGACTACGCGGTGACGATTGTTCGCAACTTCTTGTACAGCGCGTTCATGGCGTTGGTGTGGGAGAAACTGCAAGCCTCCAAAGACGAACACTTGGCCGCCATCGCCGCCAAGTCGCTCAAAGAGGTGCGCTACCACTTGCGCCATTCGCACGACTGGTTGGTGCGCTTTGGGGATGGCACCGACGAATCTCACGCCCGTGCACAAGCGGCTCTGAATCACTTGATGCCCTATACCCAAGAGTTCTGGACAACAAGCGCGTTTGAAACCAGCGCCCTCACATCAGGCGCAGGTGTTGAAGCCGCCCAACTCAAAGCCGACTGGGACACCCTGGTGCGTCACACCCTCGACGAAGCCACGTTGCAGATGCCTTCCACCGAAGGTTTTGTGACCACAGGCAAACACGGCGCCCATTCTGAGCACTTGAGCTTCTTGTTGAGCGAGATGCAAAGCTTGGCTCGCGCACATCCAGAAGGTGTGTGGTGAGTCTCAACCTCAGCGCCAATTTGCACCCCGTGGTTCACACCGTCTGGAACGCACTGGACAGCTTGACTGATCCAGAAATTCCGGTGGTGACGCTGCGTGAGATGGGCATCATCCGCGACGTGGAACGCGTCGCAGATGACGCCGTGGTGGTGGTCATCACGCCCACCTACAGCGGCTGCCCAGCGATGGAGCAAATCAACGACGATGTGCGCAGCACCGTCAAGGCGCTGGGTCTGCAAGTGGAGGTACGCACACAGCTTGCCCCCGCGTGGACCACCGACTGGATGAGCGAGGCGGCCAAAGCCAAACTCAAAGCCTATGGCATTGCGCCACCCAATCGTCAATGTGGCGCGCCCTCGCAACAAACCAGTGTGGTGCATTTCATGCGCAAACCGTTGCAAACCGAACAAGCGGTGGAATGCCCGCGTTGTGGTTCACACCACACCTTTGAGTCGTCGCACTTTGGCTCGACCGCATGCAAAGCGCTCTACAAGTGCTTGGATTGCCAAGAGCCGTTTGACTACTTCAAACCTTATTAAGTTTTTCCGGAGAAATCCCCATGTCCTCCCCTTCGTTTCACGCGCTTGCCATCAAGAAAGTCAGCCCCGAAGCTGCTGGTTCCGTGGCCATCACCTTTGACATTCCATCGGCGTCTCGGGACAAATTTCATTTCGAGCCCGGTCAGTTTTTGACCTTGCGCGCTGACATCAACGGCCAAGATGTGCGCCGCAACTATTCCATCAGCAGCCCACGCAGCCAGTTTTTGAAACATGGCGAACTTGAAATTGGCATTCGTCCCGTCGAAGGTGGTGTGTTCTCCAACTGGGCAGCCACCCAACTCAAAGCCGGTGACACCGTGAGCGTGATGGCCCCCGATGGCCGTTTCACCATTAAAAAACCACGCGCCATTCACCGTGTCGGTTTTGCGGCGGGCTCGGGCATCACCCCCATCTTGTCGATGGCAGCCACCACCCTCGAAGAACAAACTGAATCGAAGTTCACGTTGATTTATGGCAACCGCCGTATGTCGAGCGTGATGTTCAACGAAGCGCTGCAAGACTTGAAAGACCGCTTCCCCAGCCGCTTCACCATGATTCACATCTTGTCGCAGCAAGCGCAAGAAGTCGACTTGCTGCAAGGCCGCATCGATGCCGACAAGATCAAAGCCATCATTGCTGCACTGTTGCCAGCCAAGAGCATGGACGAGGTGTTCATCTGCGGCCCCGAGGCCATGATTGAAGTGACCGAAAAAACGCTGATCGAATGCGGCGTTCCGGCCAACCGCGTGCACAGCGAACGCTTCACCACCTCGGCCTCACAAGCGCACAAAGTGCAAGCCGACACCGACGCCTCCAAAGGCAAACAAGCCTCTGCCAAGAGCGTGCACATGACGGTGGTGCTCGACGGCAAAGAACACGAAGTGGCCCTCAGCCCCGATGAACATGTGTTGGATGCTGCGCTCAACGCAGGGCTTGACTTGCCGTTCTCGTGCAAGGCCGGTGTGTGCAGCACCTGCCGCTGCAAGGTGACGCACGGCGAAGTGACGATGGACAAAAACTTCACGCTTGAAGCTGCCGAAATGGCACAGGGTTTTGCCCTCAGCTGCCAAGCTCGCGCTGCCACGCAAAAGCTGGTCATCAGTTTCGATCACCGTTAAACCTCGGCCCCGCGCTTCATGCCTCACACCACCACCGATGAGCGCTTGATCGATTCTCCGCAGGCGGCCCTACGCCTGCTGGTCACGCTGGGCTTGGTCATCTTGGGCAACAGCAGCATGTATGTGGTGTCGGTGGTGTTGCCTGCGGTGCAAACCGAATTTGGCATTGGCCGTGCAGAAGCCTCGCTGCCCTACACGCTGATGATGGTGTGCTTGGGGCTCGGTGGCATTTGGACCGGGCGTTTGGCCGACCGCTACGGTTTGCCGCCCGTGCTGTGGTGCGGTGCGCTGGCCGTGTTTGGCGGTTTTGCGCTGGCCGCCAATGCGCCCAACATTTGGTTGTTTGGGCTCGGCCACGGTTTGTTGGGTTTGATTGGCAGCTCATCCACTTTTGCGCCGCTCATGGCCGACACCGCACTGTGGTGGCAAAAACGCCGCGGCATTGCGGTGGCCATTTGCGCGTGTGGCAACTACATTGCAGGCGCCATTTGGCCGCCGTTGGTGCAGCACGGCATCACCACCATCGGGTGGCGCTCGACGTACCTGCTGTTGGGGCTTGCGTGTGGCGTGGGCATGCTGTTGCTCTCGCTCAAGATGCGCGCCAAGCCGCCTATTCCCAAAGTGTCTGTGGCCTCGACCTCCACATTGAACAACGATGGCTCACGTCCGTTTGGCTTGAAGCCTTCGCAGGCGCAGTTCATGTTGTGTGTGGCGGGTGTCGCTTGCTGTGTGGCCATGGCCATGCCACAGGTACACATCGTGGCGTACTGTTCCGACTTGGGTTACGGCGCTGCACGCGGCGCCGAAATGTTGTCGCTCATGCTCAGCTGCGGCATCGTGAGTCGCTTGGTCTCGGGTTTGATTTGCGACCGCATTGGCGGTATTCGCACTTTGCTGTTGGGCTCGGTGTTGCAAGGCGTGGCGCTGCTGGCTTTTTTGCCGTTTGACGGCCTGGTGCCGCTGTATGTGATCTCGGCGATTTTTGGACTCTTCCAAGGCGGCATCGTGCCCTCATACGCCATCATCGTGCGCGAGCATTTTTCGCCCCAACAAGTGGGCGAACGTGTGGGCAGTGTCATCATGGCCACCTTGCTGGGCATGGCCTTGGGTGGTTGGATGTCGGGTTGGATTTTTGACATCACTGGCAGCTACAAGGCCGCGTTTCTCAACGGCATCGCGTGGAACCTGTTGAACATCTCCATCAGCACTTGGTTGTTTCTGCGCCTGAAAAAACACCACCGCGTTTGAATGCAGGCACGACAACGATGTGACGCACACATGGGTGAGGTACCTTCACACTTTAAAATGAACGCCGATGCGCTCTAGTTCAACCCACCCCATTCAACATCTTTTAGACAGTTTTCGCGAGAGAAACCGAGTCAAAGCAGGCTCTTTGATCATTTCTGTGTTTGGCGATGCGGTTCTGCCCCGTGGCGGCGAAATTTGGCTCGGTGCGTTGATCAACTTGCTCGCCCCGCTCGATCTCAATGAACGACTCATTCGCACCACGGTGTTTCGTTTGGTCAAAGACGAATGGCTCACCACGCAAACCCAAGGCCGACGCACCGACTACCAACTTTCGGTCAGTGGTCGCCGACGCTTTGAAGAGGCCTCCAAACAAATTTACGCAGCCAATGCCCCGACGTGGGACAACCGCTGGCGACTGGTTATGTTGGTCGCTGAACTCGCAGTCAAAGACCGCGAGCGTTTGCGCCGTGCGTTTTACTGGCAAGGCTTTGGCGAAATCAATGCCAACTGCTTCATTCACCCCAGCGCTGATTTGACCGCCGCATTTGACGCCTTGCGTGTGGACGGCATGAGCGATGTGTTGCCCAGCCTCATGCCACTGGTGGCGATGAACCCACGCTTGGGTCAATCGGCCAACGATGCCGACATGGTGCATTCGGCTTGGGACTTGGAACAACTAAGCGAGAGCTACACCGAGTTTGTGAAAACCTACAAAGGCATTTTGGAGGCGCTGCGCAGAGCAAAAAAATCAAACATTGACGATGAAAGCGCGTTTCTCACGCGGACACTGTTGATCCACGATTTCCGTCGCTTGCTGCTGCGCGACCCCGAACTCCCCGACGTGTTGCTGCCTGCCAAATGGCCGGGCCAAACCGCACGCATGCTGACCAAAGAGCTGTACCAACGCTTGCTTGTGCCCTCCGAGCGCCACCTCAACCAACACCTGTTGCTGGCCAACGGCGATGCCCCGCCTGCCTCTGATTTGGTGCTGCGTCGCTTTGAGTGTGATTTGGTCAGCTGAGCATTAGCCCCGTGCGCACGATGCCTCCAATCACCCTTCAGCCCTTGCTTCAAGCGACTTGGGCATCAGCCACGCCGTTGACGGGCTTGGACAAATCGCTGGCTAATTTGCTGCAAAGCAAACAACCGAGTGACGATGCACGTCACCTTTGGCTCGCCGCCCTCACCAGCCACCAGTGGGGCCGAGGCCATGCCTGTCTCGACCTCCACACCTTGCACACCCACGCGGCTGAGTTGCTCGGATGGAGTGACGAACAAACGGCCCTCTTGCCTGCCAACCTCGCGCAAGCTGCACACACGTTGCCGTGGACGCAAGGCGACGCCAGCCCCTTGGTGCTCAGCCCCAATGGCGCACGCTTGTACCTGCGCCGTGCTTGGGTGGCCGAGCAAAACATTCGTTCATCGATTCAAGCGCGGCTGGCTACGCCGTGCGACGTGCCTGCTGATTTACAGGAGCGCTTGAACAGTCTCTTCCCCAAAACACAAAGCGACGAGCCCGACATGCAGCGCCTCGCGTGCGAGGTGGCGGCCCAAAACGCCATCACGCTCATCACGGGCGGGCCAGGCACGGGCAAGACGACCACGGTGGTGCGCTTGCTCGCGTTGTTGGTGGGCGCGTCCACGCGCGATTTGCAAATTCACCTTGCTGCACCCACGGGCAAAGCCGCGGCGCGTTTGACGGAGTCGATCAGCAACGCACTCGCCAAGATGCCTACTGATGTGCAAGCCCGCATCCCCACACAAGCGCAAACGCTGCACCGCTTATTGCAAACCCACAGCCCTAATGCCACGGCCAAGCAACTCGCCACCGATGTGGTGGTGGTCGACGAAGCCTCGATGGTGGACCTAGAGATGATGGCCCGTTTGCTGCAAGCCGTGCCGGCCTCGGCGCGTTTGATTTTGTTGGGCGACAAAGACCAGCTCGCTTCCGTAGAAGCGGGCGCGGTGATGTCGCAGCTGTGCACCGGCAGCTTGCTGCAACACCAAACCGTGACGCTGGTGCACAGCCACCGCTTTCATGCGCAAAGCGGCATTGGGCATTGGGCCAAGGCCGTCAACCACAGCGAGGCCGACAACACACCCGCGCTCAAAGCCTTATGGAAAGGCGCCCCCGATTGGCTGGCCACCTTGCCTGTGCAACAAAGCATTGAAGATGAGGCACCCCAAGCCGACGTGACCCAGCTGCAACTCGCCAGCGCGCACGATGCCAAGCTGGGCGTGGGCCTGCGTTACGGTTGGCGCAATTGGTTGGCGCTGCTGGAGCCGCATCGCTCAAACCACGCACACGCCGCCAAACCTTGCAGCGACGCACAAGCCGTGGAACTGCTCAAAACCTTCACCGAGTTTTGTGTGTTGTGTGCGGTGCGAGAAGGCCCGCTGGGCGTGACGCAACTCAACACCCACATCGAACACGCATTGGGCCTCGGCCAAAGCGCTTGGTACGCAGGCCGCCCCGTGATGGTCACGCGCAACGACTACGCGCTCGACTTGATGAACGGCGACATTGGCCTGTGCCTGCCCGCGCCCGATGGCGTGCTGCGCGTGGCGTTCCCTGCGGTGAATGGCGGTGTGCGTTGGGTCATGCCCTCGCGCTTGGAGAGTGTGGACACCGTGTTTGCCATGACGGTGCACAAATCGCAAGGCTCGGAGTTTGCGCATGTGTTGCTGGTGCTACCCGCGCAAGAGTCGCCCGTGCTCACGCGCGAGCTGGTCTACACAGGGCTGACCCGCGCCAAACAACGCCTCACGCTGTGGGCACCGCAGCTGGGCGTGCTCTACAACGCGTGTGCGCGGCGCGTTTTACGCAGCGGCGGATTGGGCGATTAATTTGTTCACAATAGGGGCATGCAAATGAACCCCTACCTCGCCCAACTCGATCAGTTGGCCGTGCCGCTGGTCATCGCGGCGATGATTGTTGTGTTCTCGCTTGCCAGCTTTGGCGTGTGGGCCTCGCGCATTCGCAAGGTGCGCGCCGAAGTGGTGGCGCTCGATGCGCGCCTAGGTGCACACAAGGGCAGCAGCCGCGAAGCGTTGGCTTTGGCCGAGACCAAAACCGGTGACGACGAGTTGAAGTTTTTGCTGCGCGAAACCGAGGCGGGTTTGATTGACTTGCCCAGCCAGCACGGTCCTAATCACAACTTAAACCAAGGCCCACGCAGCAGCTACAGCTTTCGCAGCCACGCCGACACCTGGACGGTGCGCAGCGTGCTCGGTGGCCGCATGAACTTGGCGCTGTTTGAGACCATGCCCAATTTGCTGATTGGTTTTGGCCTCATGTGCACCTTCATCTTTTTGGCGGTGGCTTTGCAACAAGCGGGCTTGGCCTTGAACGCGATGGACGCCTCGGCACGCCAACAAGACCAAGCCTTGCAGTCGCTCATCGCCACGGCGGGCGGCAAGTTCATCACCTCCATCGCAGGTTTGTTGTGTTCGCTGTTGTGGAACTGGCGCGCCAAGGTCGCGCTTGAAAACCTGCAAGCCGCCATCGACACGTTGTGCCACACCCTGCGCGCCAAAGTGCCTGACAACGCCGCCGAAGCGAGTGTGCGCATGCAGCTGGCGTTGTTCCAAGACATCTTGGACGAGAACCGTTCACAGGTGAGCCAACTGCGCCGCTTCGAAGGCGACTTTGCCAACGCGATTGGCGACGCCCTCTCGCGCAATATGCAGCCTGCGTTTGACAAGCTGGCCCAACTGGCCGACAGCATTCAAACCTCCAGCCAAAGCTTTGGCAACGCGGGCAGCCAAGCCGCGGTGGAACTGAGCAAAGCAGGCGAGACCTTGACCCAAGGCATCTCCAGCGGCCTCGCTTCGTTTGGCGATGCAGTGGGCACCTTGTCGCAAACCATTCAAAACACACGCACCACCATCACCGAGCTCGATGCCTCGTTAGCCCGCGCCAGCGCGATGGGCCAAACCGGCACACAACAACTCGAAACCTTGCTAGGCAACTTGGGCCAAACCGTGCAAACGGTGCAAGGTGCGATGTCGGGCTTGCAAGGCACGGTCGAGCGCATTGACCAAACGGCAGAAAAGTTCAAAGACAGCGCCAACGCCATCGAAGGTGCAGTGGGCTTGCAACGTGCGGCGGCCACCGACTTTAAAGACGCGTTGATTCCGATGAACCAAGCCCTCGGCCAAACCGTGGACACGCTCAAACAAAGCGCCACGTCTGCCGAAGAAGCGCTGGGCCATGTGCGCACGCATTTGCAAGACGCGCAAAAAGCGCTCACCGGCACGGTGGACGCACTCACCCAAGGCGTGTCGGGCTACAGCACGCAAATTGCCGACCTGCACACCAAGATGGACCAACACTTGGCCAGCGCGGTGAACCAACTCAGCGGCAGCATCACCAACCTGGAAGAAGTGTTGGACGAGTTCATCGACGCTTTGCCACCCAAGGCGTAAAGCAACGCGTAGACCATGTTCATCCAACCCCGCCGCAACAGCACCGCCAGCAACGAGCAAGTCGAAGAGTCAGGCTATATGGCCTCGGCCAGTGACTTGATGATTGGCCTCTTGTTCATCTTCATCGTGATGGTGATGGTGCTGCTCTCGCGCAAGCCCGAAGAACCGCCAGAGCCACCCGCCGACCCACTGGCCACCGTGGTGCACACCATTGGCACCAAGCTGCAAAACGCCGGTGTGCCTGTGACCATCAACCAAGTGTCGGGCGTCATCAGCTTGCCGGCCGATACGTTGTTTGCACGTGGCAGCGCCGAGCTTGAAGGCTTGGGCGTGCGCACGCTGCGCCAATCGGCGGAGCAACTGCAGCAGGTGTTGCCTTGTTACATCTATTCGCAGCGCCGCCAACTGCCTGCCGACTGCCCGCCTAACCCACAACAGGTGGAGATTGAAACCATCCTGATTGAAGGCCACACCGACTCGGTGCCGCTGCACCGCGGCGACTACAACAACTGGCATTTGGGCCTGGACCGTGCGCGCGCTGTGTACAAAGTGCTGGGCGCTGAGGGCATGCAACGTTACCGCAACGAACGCGAGCAACCGGTGTTTGGCATCAGCTCTTACGCCGACGAGCGCCCGACCAGCAAAGACAACGACACACAAAACCGCCGCGTCGAGCTGCGCTTTGTGTTGGCGTTTCAGCCCACCGAAGCGGGCGTAGCCAAAGGCGCCAGCAGCACATTGAAGAAGATGCAAGAGACCGTGCGGTAAGAAGCCATCACCATGCAAGAGTTCTTCGCCCCCCTGCCGCAAGACTTTGATCAACTGGCCCATGCCGCGCGCACCAAACGCGGCGGCGGCTTTGGCAAAGACCCCGACTTGCGCACCGTGGGCGAGCGCACCTACAGCGCGTTCGAGCGCGTGGCGTTTGCGCCCAACAGCACCACCCCGCGCCAGCGCGATTGGCGACACATTCCCTACGCGCTGTGGCTCGATGCCGAGCGCGGCCTGCACACCCACACCCCCCTGACCGACCGCTACTTTGACGTGGCCGTGCCCGAGGCGCTCAACGCGCGCCGCCCACTCAAGTGGGGCCGTGGTTTGCTGCACACCTATTTGCAAAGCTTCAACCCCGAGAACCCCGTGTTCTTGAAGTTGGCCCACACGGCACGTGACTTCTTTTTAGACCCACGCGTGTTGGCCTCGTTGTCAGAGACCGAAGCGAACGGCCTAGAGCGGCTCATCACCACCCTCGATGTGTTGGATCCACTCAACGGCCCTGTGCATGTGGCCAACGACATCCTCGGCATGCCTGCCGACAAAACCTTGCAGCAATGGCAAGAGCGCCATGCGCTCACCCAAAGCTTTTGGCTGAACAACTTTTGCAAGCAAGCGTTTTTAGAAGCTTTGCAAGCACCCGAAGATGTGCGCAGCACGCTGGGCTACGTGAAGCGCATGTGCGAATGGGCCATGCACGACATTGGCAAGCCCACGCAGCGACTGCGCTACCCGCTGTGCCGCGACGAGTTTGCCTACAGCCTGCTCTCGCCTTGGTTTGAACGCAACCCGCCGCAAGATGTGAAGAACGCTTTGTTGTCGGAGCTGCTGCGCACCTTGGGCGACCCGCGCCACAACCACGCCGGTTGGTTGGGTGTACGACGCGAAGCCATCGAGACCGCCAGCCGCTGGCTGACCAGCCGCACGATGGATGCGTTTTTTGAAATTTTGCGCCATACCGAAGACGACATTGGCCCTTACCGCCGCCGTTTTTGGGAAGCCTATTTCCATGCGGGCCACATCATGGAAGCGTGGATTGCCTTGGGCGAGCAAGCCGTGACAGAGCTGCAAAAAATAGACCCGAGTGGTGAGCTGAGTTACGCCAAAATTTTGGGCAAGATCGCGCCCAACCAATGTGTGCTGATGCTGCGCATGGGCAATGTTTTGTTTTGCGACTGGAGCCACCAAGGCCGTTTGCGTGCCATCCAAGCCAACGCCAAACAAGCGCCCAAGCTTTACCAAAATGAGTACGAACTTTTCCAGCTGCGCTTTCCGACCACGCTCGATTTCAACGAGGGTCAGCTCGACGACCCCGGCCTCTTGCACTTTGAATCTGAACTCGGCGGCTGGCAAGACACGGCGCGCCACTTCATTGACATGCACCTAGGGATTCACCTGAGTTTGAGCGACTTAATGCCTAGCGACGCTCACAATTAAAGAGTCAAACACTCGGCAAGTTTCGCTTATCGCAAAGGCAAGGGTTTGTCAGCACCGCTTAAGTCAGACCCTTGTAAGAGCCCAGTTTCACAGTCGTGGGGTTTTGACAGATACCGCCAGATAAGAGGAGACCGGTTCATGAGCGACATCACCATCCACCAGCC
>Ga0228699_1000039_pt1 | contig 134046 bp, 132 predicted proteins | sample McNCre217_Aug_MG_FD_178016 | JGI IMG/M metagenome (GOLD analysis project Ga0228699, IMG submission 178016) | Freshwater microbial communities from McNutts Creek, Athens, Georgia, United States - 2-17_Aug_MG | ecosystem: Environmental > Aquatic > Freshwater > Creek | place: USA: Georgia... | reverse complement strand
GCACCCCAGCCCATACAGCTTCTCGCGCTCGATCAGCGCCATCACCTCCGGCAGCGTCGCAAGCCGGGTCTGTTGAAGCCGACCGATGTCGGCCAGTGTCTGCACGCGCGGCGCCGGCGGTGTTCCGCAGGCCAGTTCGGCCACCACCATCGGGTGCGTCATCGCCATGTCCAGACCGAGCAGAGCCACCAGTGCGCTGTTGTGGTGGCGGAAGTGGTCCACCCAGACGGAGGTGTCGACGAGAACGCCCTGCACGGCCTTCACTGGACAGGCTCTTCGCGGCGGCGCGGCACTTCCTGCATGTCGGGCGCCACACCACCCAGTGCCGCGAGGCGCTTGGCCGCCTGCACCCGCACGAAGGTCTTGACGGCCTCCCGGAAGAGATCGGCCTTGTCCATGCCCGGGTCGGCCATTTCGAGGGCCTGTTCGTACAGCGCATCGTCCAGGGTGACGGTGGTTCTCATGGGCGCCTCACTTCAGATCTGATGTGATGTTATTTTGCATCATTCTTGATGCACCCTACTACCCCCGCACATCATCCAGCCCGGCCATGCGCGACGGCCGCAGCCGCGTCTGCGACAGTGCCCCGGTCGGCTCCAGGATCGGATACGCGATCGAGCAGATGTGCGAGTTGATGCGCTTCAGGTCGCTGATCAGGTCGAGGTGCAGCGAGCTGGTCTCGATGCTTTCGGCGGTGTTGTCCTTGAGCCGGCCGAGGTGGTTGGCTGCGTAGGCGTGTTCCAGCTCGCGAAAGCGCGCCTTCTCTTCCAGCAGCTTCTGCGCGTCGCGCGGATGGCCGTCGAGGAAGACGCTCATGCCGAGCCGCAGGTTGGCCATCAGCCGCTCGTGCAGGTGGATGATCTCGGCCATGCCGGCGTCTGAGAAGCGGCGCTGCTTGCGGATCTTCTTGTCCTCGATGTCCTGCAGCACGCGCTCGATGATGTCGCCGATCTGCTCCATGTTGATGGTGAAGGAAACGATCTCGGTCCAGCGCTGGCTTTCACGCTCGGACAGCGGCTGGCGGGAAATGCGCGTCAGGTAGAGCTTGATCGCCGTGTAGAGCGCGTCCACCACGTCGTCCATGTGGCGCAGGCGCTCGGCCTGGTCGAGGTCGTTGTCGCGGATCACGGGCTGGATGCCGCTGAGCATGGTCTCGACCGCGTCGGCCTGGCGCAGCGCCTCGCGCGCGGCGCAGCTCAGCGCCAGGGACGGCGAGGTCAGCACCAGCGGATCGAGGTGGCGCGGCGTGCGGTCGTCGGTGGGCGGGGGCGTGACCATCCAGCGCTCCAGCTGGCGGGCGAGCGGGCGGGTCAGCGGCACGAACAGCAGCGCCTGCGCCGCGTTGAACGCGAGGTTGAAGACGACGACCTGCAGCAGCACCTCCGGCACCCACTGCTGCAGCCAGACATGGAAGAGCCCCATGCACGGCGCCACGGCTGCGCAAGCGAGACAGCGCAGGACGAGCGAGCCCATCGGCAGGCGGCGCGTCGCGACATCGGAGCCGGACACCGACAGCATCGCCACCAGCGCACGCCCCAGGTTGGCGCCCAGCACCAGCCCGAGCGCGGTCGCCACCGGCACCATGCCCTCCTGCGCCAGCGTGCCGACCAGCAGCACGACCGCCAGGCTCGAATACGAGACGATCGCCAGCACGGCGCCGACGATCAGCTCCAGCGTCAGGTCATTGGGCAACGACACCAGCAGTGCCCGCACCAGCGGCGCCTCGACCAGCGGCCGCGTGCTCTCCACGATGAGCTGCAGCGCCAGCGTGATCAGCCCGAGGCCGATGGCGATCTGGCCGAGACGGCCTGCGGCGGTCTTCTCGCGCGACAGGTGCAGCACGACGCCGCAGAAGATCAGCGCGGGCGACAGCCACGACAGGTCGAACGAATACACCAGCGCCATCAGGCTGGTGCCGACATCCGCACCCAGCATCACCACCAGCGCGGGCGCCGTCGCCACCAGCCCCTGCCCGACGAAGGACGACACGATCAGCGCGGTCGCCGTGCTCGACTGCACCACGCAAGTCACCGCCGCACCCGCCAGCATGGCCCCCGGCCACGTGGCCATGCTCACGGCCAGCAGGCGCCGCAGGTTCTCGCCGAACAGGCGCAACACCCCGGTGCGAACGATCTGCGTCGCCCAGATGAGCAGGGCGATGGCAGCGAACAGATTGAGCAGGTGGAGCATGGAGGACCCGATTGCACACAGTTGCAGCCGGTGTATACACTGAAATGAACACTTCAGAATACAACGAACTTCCACTTTCGCCCATGCGCCACAGTCCGCCCCTGACATCCGATGCCCTCGACGCTGACAGCGGATCACCCGCTGCCGAGGCCCCTGCGGCCACGGCGGAAGACCACCGCACCAGCACGACCCAGCGCATCGTCGACGCGATCACCACCGCCATCGTCGAGCGCCGCCTGATGCCCGGCACCAAGCTCGCCGAGCAGCCGATCGCCGACATCTTCAAGGTCTCGCGCACCCTCGTGCGGCAGGCGCTGATGCAGCTCAGCCGCGACCGCCTCATCACGCTGGAGCCCGCGCGCGGGGCCTTCGTCGCGCAGCCCAGCGTCGAGGAAGCGCGCCAGGTCTTCGTGGTGCGGCAGATGCTGGAAACCGCACTCGTGCGCCAGCTCGCCACCCGCATCACGCCCACCCAGGTCGAGGAGCTGCGCGCCCACCTCGTCGCCGAACGCGAGGCCGTGCTGCGCACCGACGTGCCGGGGCGCACGCGGCTGCTGGCCGATTTCCACGTGGTGCTCGCCCGGCTGCTCGGCAACGAGGTGCTGGCGCAGCTGCTGGCCGATCTGCTCTCGCGCTCGTCGCTGATCTCGCTGATGTACCAGTCCTCGCACTCGGCCGAGCACTCGCAGGACGAGCACGTCGCCATCGTCGAGGCCCTGGCGCGCCACGATGCGGACGCTGCTGCCGCGCTGATGGAACACCACATCGGCAGCGTCGAACGCAATCTGAGCCTGAACCCGCGCATCCACGATCTGGTCAGCGCCCTGGCACCGTCTGCGGGCTGAAGGTCGCCGGCCCAGCCTCCTGACCGTGCAAGTTCTGGCACGCAAACTGCTTTTCCGAATTGTCCACCAAACTGTATACGATCCGGAGTACACGATGCACCACCCCTCGCCGATCCGCCGCACCATGCTGGTGCTCGCCTGTGCCTCCATGCTGGGCACGCTGCCGCTGGCCGTGCAGGCCCAGGACACGCCGATCAAGTTCCAGCTCGACTGGCGCTTCGAGGGGCCGGCGGCGCTGTTCCAGCTACCCGCCAGCAAGGGCTTCTTCAAGGACGAGAAGCTCAACGTCACCATCGACGCCGGCAATGGCTCGGGCGGCACGGTCACCCGCGTGGCCTCCGGCACCTACGACATGGGCTTCGCGGATCTGGCCGCGCTGATGGAGTTCCACGCCAACAACCCGACCGCGCCGAACAAGCCGGTCGCGGTGATGATGGTCTACAACAACACGCCGGCCGCGGTGCTCGCACTCAAGAAGAGCGGCATCAAGACCCCGGCCGACCTGAACGGCAAGAAGCTTGGCGCCCCGGTGTTCGACGCCGGCCGCAAGGCGTGGCCGATCTTCGCCAAGGCCAATGGCATCGGCAACGTCGCCTGGACCGGCATGGACCCGTCGCTGCGCGAAACCATGCTGGTGCGCGGCGACATCGACGCGATCACCGGCTTTTCCTTCACCTCGCTGCTCAACCTCGAAGCCCGTGGCGTCAAGGTCGAGGACGTGGTCGTGCTGCCCTACCCGCAGTACGGCGTGAAGCTCTACGGCAACGCGATCATCGCCAGCGAGGAATTCGTCAAGAAGAACCCCGAGGCGATCAAGGCCTTCCTGCGGGCCTTCACCAGGGGCGTCAAGGCGGTCATCGCCGACCCCGCCGGCGGCATCGAGACCGTCAAGGCGCGCGACGGCATCATCAACAGCGAGCTGGAACTGCGCCGCCTGAAGCTGGCCCTCGACGCGACGGTGCTGACGCCGGACGCCAAGGCCGAGGGCTTCGGCGAGGTCAAGGGCCCGCGCCTGTCGCTGATGGCCAGCCAGGTCTCGGATGCCTTCGGCACCAAGGAGCGTGTCAAGGCCGACGCGGTGTGGAACGGCAGCTTCCTGCCGGCCGCGGCCGACCGCAACCTCTTCGCCGCGGCGAAGAAGTAAGCCGAGGGCGTCGCGCATGACCGCCTTCGTCGATTTCCAGGGTGTCTGGCTCGCCTACAACGACGAGCTGCTCGCCAAGGGGCAGTTCGCGGTGGAGAACATCAACCTGCAGGTGCGCGAAGGCGAGTTCATCGCCATCGTCGGGCCGTCGGGCTGCGGCAAGTCCACCTTCATGAAGCTGGCCACGGGCCTGAAGCGCCCGAGCAAGGGCCGCGTGGTGATCGACGGCCAGCCCGTGACGGGCCCGCTGAAGATCACCGGCATGGCCTTCCAGGCGCCGAGCCTGCTGCCGTGGCGCACCACGGTGGAAAACGTGCTGCTGCCGCTGGAGATCGTCGAGCCCTACCGCTCGTCGTTCAAGCAGAAGAAGGCCGAGTACACCGAGAAGGCGCGCAAGCTGCTGCAGAGCGTGGGGCTGGGCGGCTACGAGGACAAGTTCCCGTGGCAGCTCTCGGGCGGCATGCAGCAGCGGGCGTCGATCTGCCGCGCGCTGGTGCACGAGCCGAAGCTGTTGCTGCTGGACGAGCCGTTCGGCGCGCTGGACGCGTTCACGCGCGAGGAACTCTGGTGCGCGCTGCGCGACCTGCAGGCGGTGCAGAAATTCAACGTCATCCTCGTCACGCACGACCTGCGCGAGAGCGTCTTTCTGGCGGACACGGTCTATGTCATGAGCAAGAGCCCGGGGCGCTTCGTCGTCAAGCGCGAGATCGACCTGCCGCGTCCGCGCGACCTGGAGATCACCTACACGCCCGCGTTCACCGCCATCGTGCATGAGCTGCGCGGCCACATCGGCGCGATGCGCCAGCCCGCCACCACCACCCCCACGGAGATCGCGCAATGAACCCCAAGACGATGGAGCGCTGGTCGCCGTGGATCCTGCTGGTGGCGGTGCTGGTGCTGTGGCAGGTGCTGTGCTCGGCGTTCCAGGTCTCCGAATTCATCTTCCCGAGCCCGGCCGCGATCACCGCAGCGCTGAAGGAGCACAGCGGGACGATCGCCGGTCACGCCTGGCGCACGTTCTGGGTGACGATGACCGGCTTCGGACTGTCGATCGTGGTCGGCGTGCTGCTGGGCTTCCTGATCGGCAGCTCCCAGGTGGCCTACACCGCGGTATACCCGCTGATGACGGCGTTCAATGCGCTGCCCAAGGCGGCGTTCGTGCCGATCCTGGTGGTCTGGTTCGGCATTGGCGCCGGTCCGGCCATCCTGACCGCCTTCCTGATCAGCTTCTTCCCGATCATGGTGAACATCGCCACCGGCCTGGCCACGCTGGAGCCGGAGCTGGAGGACGTGTTGCGCGTGCTGGGCGCCCGGCGCTGGGACGTGCTGACCAAGGTCGGCCTGCCGCGCTCGCTGCCCTACTTCTACGGTTCGCTGAAGGTGGCGATCACGCTGGCATTTGTCGGCACGACCGTGTCGGAGATGACTGCCGCCAACGAGGGCATCGGCTACCTGCTGATCTCGGCGGGCAGCTCGATGCAGATGGGGCTGGCCTTCGCCGGGCTGGTCGTGGTGGGCGCGATGGCAATGGTGATGTACGAGTTCTTCTCCGTAGTGGAAAAACGCACCACCGGCTGGGCACATCGAGGATCCAACACGCATTGAGGCCCTGGCCGGCGCATCATGGCGGGCATGAACACCTTCACCCGTCCCGACCCCACCACGGCACAGATGCTCGTCCATCTGCGCCAGGCCGCCGACATCGCCCGCGCCGCGATGGAACAGGGCCACCACCCCTTCGGCGCGCTGCTGGTGGCGCCGGACCACGAGACCGTGCTGCTGATCCAGGGCAACGTCGACAGCGTCAACCACGCCGAGGCGGTCATCGCCCGCCAGGCGGCGGCCAAGTTCGACGCCGACCTGCTGTGGGACTGCACGCTCTATACCACGGTCGAGCCCTGCTGCATGTGCGCGGGCACGCAGTACTGGGCGGGCATCGGCCGGCTGGTCTACGGCATGAGCGAGACCCGGCTGCGCTCGATGACCGGGCGCCATCCGGAGAACCCGACGCTGGACATTCCTTGCCGCGAGGTCTTCTCGCGGGGCCAGAAGCCGATCCAGGTCTGGGGCCCGGTCGCGGAGATCGAGGACGAGCTGGCCGAGGTGCACGAACGCTTCTGGCGGGCGCGGTGACCAGGCCTTTGCCAGGGGCTTGAAAAAATTCAAGCAAGAACCAGGGACTGCGACTACACTGGGGCCACAGACATGCACAAGACCGTTTCTTGAAGGTCTTGCTCCTCTTCCGCTTCGCCACCGATGCAGTATCGGCGGAGCCGGCCCAGGTCATCAAATCCCCGGTTTGACGTTTCTTGAGTGTTTCTGTCCCAGCGGCTGCTGTGCGCCTTGAGGTGTGCCGTGTTCGCCGGGTGTTTTCAATTTTTTTACCACTCAACAAGGAACATCATCCATGAGTACGACCCAAACTGGCACCGTGAAATGGTTCGACGACGGCAAGGGCTTCGGCTTCATCACGCCGGCCGACGGCAGCAAGGACCTGTTCGCCCACCACAGCGAAATCAAGAACAACGGCGGCTTCCGCTCGCTGGCTGAAAACCAGAAGGTTGAATTCGAAGTCAAGCAAGGCCCCAAGGGTCTGCAAGCTTCGAACATCCGCGCGCTGTAATCAGCCACAGGCCCTCGGGCCAGCAGAAAAACCGCCGCCTTCGTGGCGGTTTTTTTTCGTGCTTGTCACTGCCTCCCCGTTGCACCATGAGCTGGCTCGGACACCTGAATCTTCAATACTCGCTGGACGGTCGCCGCACGATCGCGCTGGACCGGCACCACGGCCCGCTGCGGGTGCTGCAACGCCTCTACCCGGAGGGTGAAGCGGTCTGCCACCATGTGCTGGTACATCCGCCGGGAGGCATCGTCGGTGGCGACGTGCTGGAAATCAAGGCCGAACTCGCGTCCGGCACCCACGCCCTCATCACCACGCCGGGCGCCACCCGTTACTACCGCAGCGCCGGACAGACCGCCGCGCAGCGGGTGCAGGCACGGCTGGAAACGGGCGCCCGACTGGAGTGGCTGCCGATGGAAACCATCGCCTACCGGCAGTGCATCGCGGAAAACCGCCTGCGCTTCGACCTCTCCCCCGGTGCTGAAATGATCGGATGGGACCTGCTGGCGCTCGGCCTGCCTGCGGCGAACGAAGATTGGGACCGCGGGCGCTATACCCAGCGGCTGGAGTTGCCGGACGTCTGGCTCGAACAGGCCGTGATCGACGCCGAGGACCGGCGCCTGCTGGACAGCCCCGTGGGCTGGGCCGGCCGCCGGGTACTGGGAACGATATGGTTCACCGCAGGCACGGCGCTGCCGAATGCCCAGCGCACCGAACTGCTCGACCGCGCCCGGGCCGCCATCGGCGCCTCGACGCTGGCGGATCTGGCTGGCGCCACGGCTCCACACGCACGCACAGTCGTGCTGCGCGTGCTGGCGGAACGGGTGGAGCCGGCCATGCAGCTGCTCGTCGCCGTGCGCAATGCCTGGCGGGCTGCGGCGTGGCAACTCGAACCCCACATCCCGCGTATCTGGCGCACCTGACGGCGCCAGACCATCGGCTGCAGGCCGCATCGAAACATGCCGCCAATCTCGGTGATATCAGCGGCGCGGCGTGCAAGCACGCTCGATAGACTGCACGCATGGACACCCCGCACGCCCCACCGTCACCGGCCTCCGCACCCGGTCGCACCGGACTCCTGCTCACCGGCGGTGGCGCCAGAGCGGCCTACCAGATGGGCGTGCTCAAGGCCGTGGCGCGCATAGGTCGGGAAGCTGGCGCACCGCGGAGCAGCCCGTACCAGGTGATCGCCGGCACGTCCGCTGGCGCCATCAATGCAGCCGCACTGGCCTGCCAGGCGGATCGATTCGATGCCGCGGTGAGCGAAGTCGTCGACATCTGGTCGCAGTTCCGATCCGAACAGGTCTACCGGACCGACTCGCTGGGCATCATCCGCACCGGCGCACCGTGGTTGACGATGATGTCTTTCGGTTGGGCACTGCACCGGTGGCGGCGCGCACGGCCGCGCTCGCTGCTCGACAACAGCCCGCTGGAAGCGCTGCTGATGCGCATGGTGCGCTTCGACCGGCTGCCACGGCTGATGGCCGACGGCCACCTGCATGCGCTGGCCGTGACGGCATCCAGCTATTCCAGCGGCGAACACGTCACCTTCTACGAGTGCCATGAGGACATCGCACCCTGGACCCGCTCGCAGCGCCTGGCGGTCCGCACACGGCTGGGTGTGCGGCACCTGCTGGCCTCGGCTGCCATTCCGTTCGTGTTCCCCGCCACCTCGCTGCCGGTGCTGGACCGGGTGGGATGGTTCGGCGATGGCTCCATGCGGCAGGCGGCCCCCATTTCGCCAGCGGTGCACCTGGGTGCCGAGCGGGTGCTGATCGTCGGCGCCGGGCGCATGCACGAGCCGCCCGGCGGGCACCTGGACATCAGCGGCTACCCGAGCATCGCGCAGATTGCCGGCCACGCGCTGTCCAACATCTTCCTCGATGCGCTCGCCGTGGACATCGAACGCCTGCAGCGCATCAACAGCACACTGGCCCTGCTGCCAGCCGATGCCCTGCTGCACACCCCGCTCCGCCCGATCGAGGCGCTGGTGATCGCACCGAGCCAGCGTCTGGACGATCTGGCCGGCAAGCACCTGGACAGCCTGCCGCGCACCGTCCGGGCGCTGCTGCGGGGTGTCGGCGTCACCGGCCAGGGCGAAACCGCACGGGGGGCGGCACTGGCGAGCTATCTGCTCTTCGAGTCCGGCTACACCCGAGAACTGATCGCGCTGGGCGAAGCCGATGCCCAGGCCAGACGGGACGAGGTGCGGGCCTTTTTCGGCTGGGGCCACAGCGCCGGAGCCCTCGCGGCGACACCGACCCGGGCCGTGGACGCGCCACCCGAAACGGTCCGACTCACTTCTTCCTCTCGGACTTGAGTTCTGCGGCCGGCACGGTAGCCGCCGCCACCTGGGCGCCCACGGCCCGCTCGAAGGTGCTGCCGTTGACCGTCAGCCCGCCACTGGAATACTTGGCGGCCGTGGCCTGCTTGACGCCCTTGACGCGCTCCATCACATCGGCCCAATCTTTGAACGGCGCCTTCTTGCGCTCGTCGAGGATCTTGCCGGACATGGCCGGTCCAATGCCCTTGACGGCTTCCAGCTCGGCCTGGCTGGCCTTGTTGATGTCGGCTGCCGCCAGACAGGTGGCCGCGGCCAGGCTCAGCACGACACTCAGGATTTTCCGGATCAGCATGGTGGTTCTCCTCGGTGGTCATGGGCACATGGACTCATGTGCGCGACATGCAAGGCCACGATACGACCGACCGATGCGGTCCACATCCCTCTGAAGGGGCACACCGATGGGGGATGCCCCCGGACGAATTCAGTGGTCTTCGAGGCGGCGCGGCGGAAAGGTGTCCCAGCCGTGGCAGCCTGGGCATTGCCAGAAATACTGCTGCGCCTCGAAGCCGCAGGCCGCACAGCGGTAACGCTGCAGGGGTTTCAGCGCCTGTGCGACGCTGACCTGTACCGCCTGCAGTTCCTGCACGTCCAGCGGCTCGCGGCCATGCTCGCGCAGCAGACTCAGCGCCGGACCGAGCCCTGGTTGCACCTGCAGGTGCGTCAGCAGCAGTTGGCGGCGCGACTGCGCGTCGCCATCCAGCTTGAGCAGCGCCGCCAGCAGATCCGAAGTCGGTGCACGCGCATGCAGCTCGCGCAACACGGCCCCCGCCTCGTCGCCGCGGCCACAGGCCAGCGCGCTGGCCGCCAGTTCGGTGGCGATCACCGACAGCGCACCGGAGTGCACGGTGGCCAGTGGCAGCCACCAGCCCAGCGCCTGGTCATGCTGCCCGAGCCGGGCGCAGCGCTGACCCGCCAGCACCAGCGGGCGGGCCGCCTGAGGCGCCGCCTGGCGGGCCTTTTCCAGCGCGACGCGTGCATCCTCGCTCTGGCCACGGGCATCGGCTTCGAGCGCCAGCTCGCAGTCGTAATGGGCGATGCGCTGGCTGAACGAGCCGGCCGCCACCGTCTCCAGCCCGCGGGCCACTTCGATCGCGGACTTCCAGTCGCGCGAACGCTCGTGCAGCGTCAGCAGTGCCAGACGGGCGTCTGTCGCGAAGGCCGTGCCCTCCAGCGCCTTGTAGGCGGATTCGGCACGGTCGAACAGACCGGCCTTGAGGTAATCCTGCGCCAACGCATGCTGCGCACGGTCGCGCTCGGCCGCCGGCAGATCGGCCCGGGCGAGCAGGTGCTGGTGCACGCGCACCGCTCGCTCGTACTCGCCACGGCGGCGGAACAGGTTGCCCAGCGCGAAGTGCAGGTCCGAGCTGCCGGGATCATGCTGAACAGCCTCGATGAAGGCGTCGATGGCCTTGTCCTGCTGTTCGTTGAGCAGCAGGTTGAGGCCCTTGAAGTAGGCCCGGGGCGAGGACTCGGCATCACGCCGCCATTGCCGCAGATCGAAACGGGACGCCAGCCAGCCGAATCCGAACGCCAGCGGCAGGCCCAGCAGCAGCCACTGCAGGTCAAATTCCATCGCGGGGGGAGGTACTCAGCGGCACATCGGGCACCACAGGCAGGTTGGCCGCCGCGACCGCAGTGTCAGCAGCCGGCTTCTCGGTCACGGACCGGGCGGCATGGCGGCGGCGTTGACGCCACCAGGTGGGGGTCATCGCCAGCACGCCAAAGACAGCGCCTGCGGCAAAGACCACGAGCACCAGCAGCACCATCGGTGTGCGGAACTCGAAGCCGAAAAACCATTTGAGTTGCGCTTCGTGCTGGTTGTTCAGCGCAAAGGCGAAGAGGATGACGAAGACAGCGGCTCGAAAGAGCCAGGAGAGGAATCGCATGGCGACGCGATTCTAGTGCGCGGCCGAACCGGCAGCGCAGCGCAAGGTCTGCTCAGCCTTCGGCACGGTCGGCGGAGGGCTGGTCGACAGCCTCGCGCAAGGCCTTGCCCGGCTTGAAATGCGGAACGAGCTTTTCGGGAATGGTGACCGGCTCGCCCGAGCGGGGATTGCGCCCCACCCGCGGCGGCCGGTGGCTGATCGCGAAGCTGCCGAAACCACGGATCTCGATGCGGTGGCCTTTTCCGAGCGCGTCCGACATCGCGTCGAGCATCGTCTTGACGGCGAACTCGGCATCGCGGTGCGTGAGCTGGCCAAAACGATTGGCCAGCAGGGTGACGAGGTCGGAGCGGGTCATGCAGCGGGGGTCGTGGTGTTCAGCAGCCGGTCACGCGACTCAGTTGCCTTGGTCCAGCTTGGCCTTGAGCAGAGCGCCCAGGCTGGTGGTGCCGGCGTTGCCGACCGTCTCGCGGTTGTCCACCGACAGGCGCTGCAGGGCTTCCTGCTGCTCGACGCTGTCCTTGGCCTTGATCGACAGCTGGATCGAACGCGTCTTGCGGTCGATGTTGATGATCATGGCGGAGACGTCGTCGCCTTCCTTCAGCAGGTTGCGGGCGTCTTCGACACGCTCGCGGGCCAGCTCGGAAGCACGCAGGTAGCCGGTGACTTCGTCGCTCAGCTGGATTTCGGCGCCACGGGCGTCGACCGTCTTCACCTTGCCGGTGACCGTCATGCCACGGTCATTGATGGAGGTGTAGTTGGTGAACGGGTCGGCGTCGAGCTGCTTGATGCCCAGCGAGATGCGCTCGCGCTCGACATCGATGCCCAGAACGACGGCTTCGACTTCCTGGCCCTTCTTGAAGTTGCGCACGGCCGCTTCGCCCGTCTCGTTCCAGCTCAGGTCGGACAGGTGCACCAGACCGTCGATGCCAGCGGCCAGACCCACGAACACGCCGAAGTCGGTGATCGACTTGACGGGGCCCTTGACCTTGTCGCCGCGCTTGAAGTTCTGCGCGAACTCGTCCCACGGGTTGGCGCGGCACTGCTTCATGCCCAGCGAGATGCGGCGCTTGTCCTCGTCGATCTCCAGGACCATGACTTCGACCTCGTCGCCCAGGGCAACGATCTTCGAAGGCGCGACGTTCTTGTTGGTCCAGTCCATTTCGGAGACGTGCACCAGGCCTTCGATGCCCGGTTCGATCTCGACGAACGCGCCGTAGTCGGCGATGTTGGTGACCTTGCCGAACAGGCGGGTGCTCGACGGGTAGCGACGCGACACGCCGTACCACGGATCGTCGCCCATCTGCTTCAGGCCCAGCGAGACGCGGTTCTTCTCGGCGTCGAACTTCAGGACCTTGGCGGTCAGTTCCTGACCCACCGTCACCACTTCGCTCGGGTGACGGACACGGCGCCATGCCATGTCGGTGATGTGCAGCAGACCGTCGATGCCACCCAGGTCCACGAACGCGCCGTATTCGGTGATGTTCTTGACCACGCCGTTGACGAAGGCACCTTCGCGCAGCGTTTCCAGCAGCTTGGCGCGCTCTTCGCCCATCGAAGCCTCGACCACCGCGCGACGCGACAGCACAACGTTGTTGCGCTTGCGGTCGAGCTTGATGACCTTGAACTCCATCGTCTTGCCCTCGTACGGGCTCATGTCCTTGACCGGACGCGTGTCGAGCAGCGAGCCCGGCAGGAAGGCGCGGATGCCGTTGACGAGGACCGTCAGGCCGCCCTTGACCTTGCCCGACACGGTACCGGTCACGAAGTCGCCGGACTCCAGCGCGGTTTCCAGCGACAGCCACGAGGCCAGGCGCTTGGCCTTGTCACGCGACAGGATGGTGTCGCCGTAGCCGTTCTCGATGGCATCGATGGCCACCGACACGAAGTCGCCGACCTGGACTTCGAGCTCGCCCTTGTCGTTCTTGAACTCTTCCAGGGGAACGTAGGCTTCGGACTTCAGGCCGGCGTTGACGACGACGAAGTTGTGTTCGATGCGGACGACTTCCGCCGAGATCACTTCACCAGCGCGCATGTTGGAGCGCTGGAGCGACTCCTCGAACATCGACGCGAAGGAATCCATGCCGAAATCGGCCATAGCTGCTTGGGACATTGGGGACTTTCTGCACCGGGACGGCCCCGGCGGCTGGTGCCACTTCCGTGGCGGGGTTAGGTTGCTGATCCGGGCGAGGCGTCAGTGGGCGGGCGCCGACGTGGCCTCGAACGGTTGTCTCGCATTCCACCAGACCACCACCTGCTGCATCGAAGCCTCGATGCCCAGTTGCGAGTTGTCCAGCAGGAGCGCGTCTTCGGCCGGCTTCAAGGGGGCGGTGGCGCGGGTTCTGTCCCGCTCGTCGCGCGCCTCCAGATCGGCCCGAAGGTCTTCGAGACTAGCAGGAATCCCCTTGGAAATCAATTGGTTGTGGCGCCGATCGGCGCGCGCAGCCGCGGTCGCCGTGAGGAAGACCTTGAGCCGTGCATCGGGGAAGATCACGGTGCCCATGTCGCGCCCGTCGGCCACCAGTCCGGGCAATTGGCGGAAGCCGCACTGCAGGTCGAACAGCGCCGCCCGGACCGCCGGCCAGGCCGAGATCTGCGAGGCCACTGTTCCCACCGCCTCGTCGCGCAGGTCATCGCTGACATCCTCGCCGGCCAGCAGCACGCGCACGCCTTCGAACCGCAGCACCATCGAGCGGGCGATCGCGGCCAGCCCCGCCTCGTCCGCAGCCGATACGCCTGCACGCAGGGCGGCCAGCGCCGTGACGCGGTAGAGCGAGCCCGAGTCGAGCGTGTGGTAACCCAGCCGATCGGCCACGCAGGCGGACAGCGTGCCCTTGCCGGACGCGGTCGGACCATCGATCGTCAGCACCGGGATGTCCGCCGGCCGGGCCGCGACCACCGAGAACAGCGTCTCGAAGTAGTCCGGGAAGGTCTTGGCCACGCACTTCGGATCGAGGATGCGCACCGGCACCGCCGCCTCGCCGTCACCCGCCGGGTTCAGCCGGTTGAAGGCCGCCAGCGACAGGCACATCGCCATGCGGTGGTCGTCGTAGGTGTGGATGGCGGCCGGACGGAAGGTCGCCAGCGGCTCGATGCGGATGTAGTCGGCCCCCTCCTCCACCGTGGCGCCGAGCTTGCGCAGCTCGCAGGCCATCGCGGCGATGCGGTCGGTTTCCTTGACGCGCCAGCTCGCGATGTTGCGCAGCGTGGACGGACCGTCGGCGTAGAGCGCCATCACGGCCAGCGTCATCGCCGCATCGGGGATGTGGTTGCAGTCGAGGTCGATCGCCTTCAAGGGCCAGGCGCCGCGGCGGATCTCCAGCGCGTTCGGCTCGGCCCGGACCACCGCGCCCATCGCCTCGGCGGCCTCGACGAAGCGGATGTCGCCCTGGATCGAGGCTGCGCCCACGCCCTCGATGCGCACCGGCGCATCCACGCCCGCGATGGCACCCAGCGCGATGAAGTAGGACGCCGACGACGCATCGCCCTCGACATGGACTTCGCCCGGCGTGACGTAGCGGCTGCCCGCGGGGATGACGAAGCGCTCCCAGCCGTGGCGCTCGACGGCGATGCCGAAGCGCTGCAGCAGGTTCAGCGTGATCTCGATGTAGGGCTTGGAGATCAGCTCGCCGACCACCTCGATCGCCACCGACCGCTCGGTCGCCGCCAGCGGCAGCGCCAGCAGCAGCGCGGTCAGGAACTGGCTCGACACATCGCCGCGCACGCGCACCGGCGTGTCCAGCTTCAGCGTGCCACCCGCCACGCGCAGCGGCGGATAGCCTTCGACACCGAAGCACTCGACCACGGCGCCCAGCCCGCGCAGCGCGTCCACCAGGTCACCGATCGGCCGCTCGTGCATGCGCTTGACGCCGCCGAGCGTGAACGCGGTGTCGACCACCAGCGTCGAGACCACCGACAGCGCGGCCGTCAGCGGCCGCATCGCGGTGCCGGCGTTGCCGAGGAACAGCGTGGCCTGGCGCACCGCGGGGCGTCCGGCGAAGCCGGTGATGCGGGTGAAGCGGCCGTCCTCCACGATCGTGCAGCCGAGCGTGCGCAGCGCGTCCAGCATCACGCGGGTGTCGTCGGAGTCGAGCAGATCGACCAGCGTCGTCGTGCCCTCGCTCAGACCGGCCAGCAGCAGCAGGCGGTTGGAGATGCTCTTGGAGCCGGGCAGGTGCACCGTGCCGGCAGCGTGGCCGAGCGGCGGGAGGTCGAGAAAGGGAATCGAGTACATGGCGCGGAGCGGCAATCAGCCTGGCAGGTTCAGCGGGTCGGGGCCGGGCGGGCATTCATGTGCCAGCCGGCGCGGCCATCGGAGGCGGTGCGGATGAGGTCTTCGAGCGCTTCCTGGTTGCCCGAGCGCATCACCACCTCGAAGGCATCCAGCGCATGGCGCAGGCGCTGCGACTGCTTGAGGATCTCCTCGCGGTTGCTCAGCAGGATGTCGCGCCAGACGTTCGGGTCGCCCGCGGCGATGCGGGTGAAATCGCGGAAACCGGGACCGGCCAGCGACAGGAACTCGCGCCCCGCCGGCTGCGCCAGCATCGCGTTGAAGTAGGAGAAGGCCAGCAGGTGCGGCAGGTGGCTGACGGCGGCGAACGCGGTATCGTGGTTCTCCGGCGTCATGCGCAGCACCTGGCAGCCGATGGCCGCCCACACGTCGGTGGCCTTCTGCAGCATCACCGGGTCGGTCTGTGCCAGGGGCGTGAGGATCACCTGCTTGCCCTGGTAGAGCTGCACGTCGGCGTGCTCGACCCCGGCCACCTCCTTGCCCGCGATCGGATGCGCGGGAACGAAGCTGCCGATGCGCTCCTTGAGCACGCGCCGCGCCACATCGACCACATCGCGCTTGGTGCTGCCCACGTCCATGAACAGCGTGCCCGGCTCGACCATGTGGCGGATCGCCTTGAACGTGGACTCGCTGGCGGCCACCGGCACCGCGATCAGCACGATGTCCGAGCCCGACACGGCCAGCAGCGCCGACTCGGCCGCGATGTCGATCACGCCCATGCGGCGTGCGCGCTCCACCGTGGACGGCGACTTGCTGTAGCCCACCACGCGCTGCACCAGCCCGGCCCGCTTGAGTGCCAGCGCGAAGCTGCCGCCCATCAGGCCGCAGCCGATCACCCCCAGTTGATTGAACATCTTGGTCGTCGAGCCTTGCTCAGTGAACGTCGATCGGGTAGGTGCCAAGCACCTTGAAGAATGCGCAGGATTCGCGCAGCTCGTGCAGCGCGGTCTGCACCGCGGGCTGGTTCGGGTGGCCCTGCACGTCGATGAAGAAGTAGTACTCCCACTGGCCCGAGCGGGCCGGGCGCGACTCCAGCCGGCTCATCGACACGCCGTGCTTCTTCAGCGGCGCGAGGATGTCGTACATCGCGCCGGGGCGGTTCTCCACCGAGACGACCAGGCTCGTGCAGTCGTGGCCGGAGGCCTGCGGCGCGGGGTGGCGCAGCGGGTCGGTGACGATGGCAAAGCGGGTGCGGTTGTGGGTGTCGTTCTGGATCGCCGGGGCGACGACGTGGACGCCGTATTCGCTGGCCGCGCGCGTGCTGGCGATGCCGGCGATCGACGGGTCCAGCGCCGCCAGCCGCGCGCCTTCGGCGTTGCTCGACACCGGGCGGCGCTCGGCGTGCGGCAGGTGCAGCGACAGCCACTCGTGGCACTGCGCCAGCGCCTGCGGGTGGGCGCAGACCGCGGTGATGCCGTCGAGCGCGTTCTCCTTGCGCAGCAGGTTGTGGCGCACGAACAGGCTGGTCTCGCCGATGATGAACAGCGGCATGGTCAGGAAGATGTCCAGCGAGCGCGCCACCATGCCTTCGGTGGAGTTCTCGACCGGCACGACGCCGAAGTCGGCCACGCCGGCCGAGGTGCTGCGGAACACCTCGTCGATGCTCGCGCACGGCACCTTGACGATGGACGAGCCGAAGTAGCCCAGCGCCGCCTCTTCGCTGAAGGTGCCGGCCGGGCCGAGGTAGGCCACACGGGTCGGCGTTTCGAGCGAGCGGCAGGCGCTCATGATCTCGCGCCAGATCGGCGCGACGCTCTCGTTCTTCAGCGGGCCGGGGTTGCCGGACTTCAGGCCGTCGATGACCTGCGCCTCGCGCTCGGGGCGGAAGACGACCGAGCCTTCCTTCTTCTTGATCTCGCCGACCTCCAGCGCCAGCCCGGCGCGGCGGTTGAGCAGCGCGAGCAGCTCGCGGTCGAGGGCGTCGATCTTGTCGCGCAGCTCCGGCAGGGTGGGCGTCGTCATGGCGGGTATCTCGTGGTGTTGTTGTTCAGCCGTTCACGGCCGCGAATTCGCGCAGGTAAGCCACCAGCGCCTGCACGCCGGCCAGCGGCATCGCGTTGTAGATCGACGCGCGCATGCCGCCGACGCTCTTGTGGCCCTTGAGCTGGAGCAGGCCGCGCGCCTTCGCCCCCGCGAGGAAGGCCTCGTTGCGCGACTCGTCGCGCAACTGGAAGGGGATGTTCATGCGCGAGCGACAGGCCGGATCGATCCGGTTGACGTAGAAGGCGGCACCCTCGCCATCGAGGTAGCCGTAGAGCAGCCCGGCCTTCTCGATGGCGCGGCGCTCCATCTCGGCCACACCGCCCTGGCGCTTGACCCACTGGAACACCAGCCCGGCGATGTAGATGCCGTAGGTCGGCGGCGTGTTGTACATCGAGGCGTTGTCGGCGACCGTCCTGTAGTCGAAGGCACTCGGGCAGATCGCCAGCGCGTGGCCGAGCAGGTCTTCGCGCACGACCACGATCGTGACACCCGCCGGGCCGATGTTCTTCTGCGCGCCCGCGAACGCCAGACCGACCCTGGACCAGTCGATCGTGCGCGACAGGATGTGCGAGGAGCAGTCGATCACCAGCGCAGCGTCGCTGCCCAGCGCCTTCAGGTCCGGCAGCGCCTGGAACTCGACGCCGTGGATCGTCTCGTTGCTGCAGACATGCACATACCGCGCCCCCGGCCGCAGCGCCCAGCCCGCCGGATCGGGCAGGGTCAGGTGTCCCCCCTCGGCATTGCTGGCGATGACCCTGGCATCGCAGTAGCGCAGCGCCTCCTTGGCCGACTTCTGCGACCAGGAACCGGTCACGACGAAGTCCGCCTGTTCGCCGCGCGACAGGTTCAGCGGCACGATCGCGTTCTCGGCCAGCCCGCCGCCTTGCATGAACAGGATGCGGAAGTTCGCCGGCACCGCCAGCAATTCGCGCAGATCGGCCTCGGCGGCTTCGGCGATGGAGATGAACTCGCGGCCGCGGTGGCTCATTTCCATCACGCCTATGCCGCAGCCGTGCCAGTCGAGCATTTCGGCGGCGGCCTGGTGCAGGACTTCTTCGGGCAACGCCGCCGGGCCGGCGGAGAAGTTGTAGGGGCGCTGGGACATCGTCAACTCACAGGCAGGACCAGGGAACACAGGCGTGATGCTTACTTCTTGGCAGGCGCGGACGCGCCCTTGGCTGGCGGCGGCATGCCCAGGCGGCTGCTGACGCTGCGGTCCAGCGCCTGCAGCTTCGGTTCGACCAGCGCGCGCGTCTCGGCGACCAGCTTCTCGGACAGGCCCTTCTGGATCTCGGGCGAGAGCTGCTGGTAGCGGCGGACCACCGGCGACTCCAGCCAGCCCACGAGCTGCTTGAGTTCGTCCTCGGTGAACTTCTCTTCCAGCAGCGGCCCCATCACGGCCGGCGCCATCTTCAGCGCCTTGTCGCGCAGCAGCGGGTTGGTGTCCTCGACGTACTTGCGGATGTCGGCCTGGATCGCCTTCGCCATGTCCTCGCGCTTTTCGGGCGCGATGCGGGTCTGCAATACCTGGCCGGCCTGCTGCATCAGCGCCAGCGCCGGCTGCTCGACCAGGCTGCGGGCGATGCCCTCGACGCCGCCCTGCTGCAACTGGACCACCTTGGCGATCAGCTCTTTCTTGGCGGCACTGCTCTCGGCCGACGCCAGCATCGGGGCGCTCATCAGCGCGCACAGGACGCCGGTCGTCAGCGCCGGGCGCCACAGATTGGAAGTCATCAGACGCTCTCCCCGGCGGTGTCGCCGGCATCGGTTTCAGGGCGGGCGGAATCGGTGTCCGAGGCGGTGTCGGCCACGGTGTCGGCGGCCGCGTCGTTCTCGACGATGCGCTGCAGGCCCGAGAGCTTGGAGCCCTCGTCGAGCGCGATCAGCGTCACGCCCTGGGTGGCGCGGCCGAGTTCGCGGATCTCCGACACCCGGGTGCGCACCAGCACGCCGCGGTCGGTGATCAGCATGATCTCGTCGGCGGAGCGGACCAGCGTCGCCGCGACCACGCGGCCGTTGCGCTCGGTCTGCTGGATGGCGATCATGCCCTTGGTGCCGCGGCCGTGGCGGGTGTGCTCGACGATGGAGGTGCGCTTGCCGTAGCCGTTCTCGGTGGCGGTGAGCACGCTCTGGGTCTCGTCCTCGGCGACCAGCATCGCGATGACGCGCTGGCCCTCCTCCAGCGCCATGCCGCGCACGCCACGCGCCTGACGGCCGAGCGGACGCACGTCGTTCTCGTCGAAGCGCACCGCCTTGCCGCCGTCGCTGAACAGCATCACGTCGTGCGCGCCATCGGTCAGCGCCGCGCCGATCAGGTAGTCGCCCTCGTCCAGATCGACCGCGATGATGCCGGCCTTGCGCGGGTTGCTGAAGTCGTCCAGCGCCGTCTTTTTCACGGTGCCGCGCGCGGTGCACATGAAGATGAAGTGGTCGGCCGGGAAGCTGCGGTTGTCGCCAGTCAGCGGCAGCACGACCGTGATCTTCTCGCCCGGCTGCAGCGGGAACATGTTGACGATCGGCTTGCCGCGGCTGGCACGCCCGCCCTGCGGCACTTCCCAGACCTTGAGCCAGTACACGCGGCCGCGGTCGCTGAAGCACAGGATCCAGTCGTGCGTGTTGGCGATGAAGAGCTGGTCGACCCAGTCGTCGTCCTTGGTCGCGGTCGCCTGCTTGCCGCGGCCGCCGCGCTTCTGCGCGCGGTATTCGGCCAGCGGCTGGCTCTTGATGTAGCCGGTGTGCGACAGCGTGACGACCATGTCGGTCGGCGTGATCAGGTCCTCGGTGCCAAGTTCCTGCACGTTGTGCTCGACCACCGAGCGGCGCGCGCCGACCTTGGTCTGGCCGAACTCCAGCTTCAGCGCCGTCAGCTCTTCCCCGATGATCGTGGTGACGCGCTCCGGCCGGGCCAGGATGTCGAGCAGGTCGGCGATGACGGCCATCACGTCCTTGTACTCGCCGATGATCTTGTCCTGCTCCAGCCCGGTGAGGCGCTGCAGGCGCATCTGCAGGATCTCGCCGGCCTGGTCGTCCGACAGGCGGTACAGCCCGTCCGGCTGCATGCCGTAGCTGGCCGGCAGCCCTTCCGGCCGGTAGGCGTCGCGCCCGCCGAGCGTGCCAGCCTCTTCCGCGCGGGCCAGCATGTCGCGCACCAGCTGCGAATCCCAGCTCTTGTGCATCAGCGCGGCCTTGGCGACCGGCGGCGTGGGCGAGGCCTTGATGATCTGGATGAAGTCGTCGATGTTGGCCAGCGCGACCGCCAGCCCTTCCAGCACATGGCCGCGCTCGCGCGCCTTGCGCAGCTCGAACACCGTGCGGCGCGTCACCACCTCGCGGCGGTGCTCCAGGAAGATCTCCAGCAGCAGCTTGAGGTTGCACAGACGCGGCTGACCGTCGATCAGCGCGACCATGTTCATGCCGAAGCTGTCCTGCAGCTGCGTCTGCTTGTACAGGTTGTTCAGCACCACCTCGGGCACTTCGCCGCGCTTCAGCTCGATGACGACGCGCATGCCGGACTTGTCCGACTCGTCCTGGATGTGGCTGATGCCGTCGATCTTCTTCTCGTGGACCAGCTCGGCGATGCGCTCCAGCAGCGTCTTCTTGTTCACCTGGTAGGGGATCTCGTCGACGATGATCGACTGGCGCTGCCCGCGGTCGATGTCCTCGAAGTGGACCTTGGCGCGCATCACCACGCGGCCGCGGCCGGTGCGGTAGCCCTCGCGCACGCCGCTAACGCCGTAGATGATGCCCGCGGTCGGGAAATCCGGCGCCGGGATGATCTCCATCAGCTCGTCGATGCTCGCCTGCGGGTTGTTCAGCAGGTGCAGACAGGCATCGACCACCTCGTTGAGGTTGTGCGGCGGGATGTTGGTGGCCATGCCGACCGCGATGCCGGACGAGCCGTTCACCAGCAGGTTGGGCAAGCGGGCCGGCATCACCAGCGGCTCTTTCTCGCTGCCGTCGTAGTTCGGCCCGAAATCGACCGTTTCCTTGTCCAGATCGGCCAGCATTTCATGCGCGATCCTGGACAGGCGGATTTCGGTGTACCGCATCGCCGCCGCGTTGTCGCCGTCGACCGAGCCGAAGTTGCCCTGCCCGTCGACCAGCATGTGGCGCAAGGAAAAATCCTGCGCCATGCGCACGATCGTGTCGTAGACCGCCGTGTCGCCGTGCGGGTGGTATTTACCGATCACGTCGCCGACGATGCGGGCGGACTTCTTGTAGGGACGGTTCCAGTCGTTGTTCAATTCGTGCATCGCGAACAGCACGCGGCGATGCACCGGCTTGAGCCCATCGCGCGCATCCGGAAGCGCCCGACCGACGATCACGCTCATGGCGTAATCCAGATAAGAGCGGCGCATCTCCTCTTCGAGGCTGATGGGCAGTGTTTCTTTGGCGAATTGAGTCATGCGGTCAGGGTCCCAGCGCGGACGGTCGAGCCCTGCATTCTACGAGCCACGCAATGTCTCCACTGCGCAACAACCGCTCCGGATGCCGTCTTGCGCCCTGGCGATCGGCTTGACCTCATATGGCACAATCAATTTGTCGGTCCCTAGCGCCGCGCTCTCATCGGCAAGCATGGGCCGCCGCTTTTTCTGCATTCTGCAGCCCGATTTGCGGCTTTTCTCGAGAGGAGAACCATGAACAAACTCAACAAGGTTGCACTGCTGTTCGCGTCGGCCGCACTGGCCGCCTGTGCGACCGGTGGCTCGACCTCCGGCGCCATGGACAACTGGCGTGCTGCTGACGGTACCGTGATCAAGAATGGCTCCAACGAGCTGTGCTGGCGCGATGCCAACTGGACCCCCGCGACCGGCGTGCTGCCGTGCGATGGCGTCCCGGTCCCGGCCAAGCCCGCTGCTCCGGCACCCGCTCCGGCGCCCGCCCCGGCACCCGCCCCGGCACCCGCTCCGGCCCCGGCCCCGGCCCCGGCTCCGGCTCCGGTCGTTGTTCCGGCTGCTCCGGTCAGCGAAAAGGTCACCTTCGCCGCAGACGCCTTCTTCGACCACGACAAGTCGGTCCTGAAGAAGGAAGCCGGCACCAAGCTGGACGATCTGGTCAGCAAGGTCAAGGACATCAACCTTGAAGTCATCATCGCCGTCGGCCATACCGACAGCGACGGCTCGGACAAGTACAACGAGAAGCTGTCGGTGCGTCGCGCCGAAGCGGTCAAGAAGTACCTGGTCAGCAAGGGCATCGAGCCGAACCGCGTCTACACCGAAGGCAAGGGCGAGAAGCAGCCTGTCGCCGACAACAAGACGAAGGAAGGCAAGGCCAAGAACCGCCGCGTCGAGATCGAAGTGGTCGGCACGCGCACCAAGAAGTAAGCAGCTTCGGCTCGCTCGCTGCGAAACCCCGCCCCGGCGGGGTTTTTTCATGGGCGCGCCACTTTGACAACATCCACTACGATCACCGGATGATGACCAACGCCGACCCCAAGGAACTCGCCAAGTTCAGCGAGCTGGCCCACAAGTGGTGGGACCCGGAGAGCGAATTCCGCCCGCTCCACCAGATCAACCCGCTGCGCCTGGGCTGGATCGAGCAGTGCGCCGGCCCGCTCGACGGGCGACGCATCGTCGATGTCGGCTGCGGCGGCGGCATCCTCAGCGAGGCCATGGCACGCAAGGGCGCCCAGGTGCTCGGCGTCGACCTGGCGGAACGTTCGCTGAAGGTGGCCCAGTTGCACGCGATGGAAGCGGGCATCGACCACGTCCAGTACCGCGAGGTCGCTGCCGAAGCGTTGGCCGACGAGCAGCCCGGCCAGTTCGACATCGTCACCTGCATGGAGATGGTCGAGCACGTGCCCGATCCGGCCGCCATCGTCGCGGCCTGTGCGCAGCTGGTGAAGCCGGGCGGCTGGGTGTTCCTGTCCACGCTGAACCGCAACCCCAAGTCCTTCCTGTTCGCCATCGTCGGTGCCGAATACCTGCTGCGCCTGCTGCCGGCCGGCACGCACGAATACGCCAAGTTCATCCGCCCGAGCGAGCTGGCGACCTGGTGCCGCTCGGCGGGGCTGGATCCGCTGCAGACCCGCGGCATGGAATACAACCCGCTGACCAAACGCTACTGGCTCAGCGATGACACCAGCGTCAACTACCTGCTGGCGTGCCGCAAGGGGACAACATGAAAATGCCCCCTGCTGTCCATGCGGTTTTGTTCGATCTTGACGGAACGCTGATCGACAGTGCGTTGGACCTGGGTGGTGCGGGCAATGATCTGCGCGAACGCCGTGGCTTGCCGGCACTGCCGCTGAGCGCATTCCGGCCCATGACCGGCGCGGGTGCACGCGGCATGCTGGGCGTGGCACTGCAGATCACGCCCGAGCATGCCGAATTCGAGGCGCTCAAGGACGAATACCTGGCCATCTACGAAGCCCGCATGACCCGCCTGACACGGGTCTTCGAGGACATGGCACCCGTGCTCGATGCACTGGACGCCGCCCGACGGCCCTGGGGCATCGTCACCAACAAGCACAGCCGCTTCGCGGTGCCCGTGGCGGCGGCAGCGGGGCTGCAACACCGCAGCCGCGTGCTGGTCTGTGGTGACACGACACCGCACGCCAAGCCGCACCCGGAACCACTGTTCGAGGCGGCCCGGCGGCTGGGCGTCGATCCGGCGCGCTGCCTCTACGTCGGCGATGACCTGCGCGACGTGCAGGCGGGGCGGGCCGCGGGGATGGGCACGGTGGCCGTGGCCTGGGGCTACCTCGGCCAAGGCGAGCCGATCGAGGCCTGGGGCGCCGACCACCTGATCAATTTTCCGGCCGAGCTCTTGAACTTGCCCGGAATGGCCTAAGATACGCGGTTCAGGGGCCGACCTGGTTTCGACGTGGGTTCGGAATTGGAGCAGGGCGTGTCGAGCACCAGTTCGCTCGTAAAACCACTGGAAACAAAGTAACTGCGAACGACTCTACGTACGCTCTCGCCGCTTAACACCGGTGAGCCTCTCAACGGTTGGCCGATGGGCCGGGCCCGCAAGGGCTGAGAGGTAATCTACATGGGCTGGTCTTCGGTGGGGTCACACAGCCGGGGACAAGACAAAGTGGCTGGTGTCGTCTGAAGGGTGTTCCTGCCCGTCAGCGACATGAGACTCAAATCAGAGAACTACACACGTAGAACTGCCTGAGGATGGCTTGCGGACGGGGGTTCAATTCCCCCCGGCTCCACCATAATGTGAAATCCCAACCCTTATCCGGTTGGGATTTTTTTTGCCCGTTCCCCCTGTGTTGGCGCGGTTTCCGGCCTCTGCCTCTTGAGCACGCCCCTCCGGAAGTCGCCGTTCCAGGCGCGCATTCCACCGTTTTTCTCTCTCTGTTCTCTGTGGCCCTCTTGAGCATTCAAGGCCCGAAGTCTTGTGTTGGCGCGGGTTTGCTGGCCGTCGGTTTGCTTCTTCGCTTGCTCTAGCGGGCGCGACCGAGACGGCGAAAGGCACAAAAAAGACCGCCTTGAGGCGGCGTGTCGGGTGCGGCACGGATGTCAGCGCGAGCCTGCCACCAGCGCCTCGCGTTGCGCCAGCCAGGACGCCGACAACCTGCCGCGCAGCAACTGGCTGACGCCCACCTCGAGACGTCCCAGGGCGATGGCTTCGATCAAGTCGGGGGCCAGTTGTGCCAGTCGGCTCATCTTGCTCGCTTGGCCGAGGCCAATGCCTTCGGCCGCCGCAATCTCGGTCATCGAACTGAACCGTCCTTCGTCCAGTAGACGCTGCCAGTGGTGCGCGAGGCCGAGCGCCCGCATCAATGGGGTGTCCTGCGCCATCTCGCGCACCAGTCGTTCGCGGCGGGCTTCGTCCAGAAACTCTTGCGGCGCGTCCAGCGGGGTGATGACCTGCTTCTTCAGACCCCGGCGCACCAGCGTCCAGGGCAGGAAGGTCTCCATCTGCACGCCGCCAGCAGGCAGCGGCGTCTGATACGTCACTGGGACACCCCTGGCGTGGCCGCGATGCTTCTTGCTCACACATCCTCCTCAAAACTGGCCATGAGCTGGCGCTGAGCGTGCCAGTCCACCATCAGGCGGTTTCGCTGAAACCACATCAGCGTCAACCGACGTGGCTGCTTGCCCGCCATGAACTGCTCAATGATGTCGGGGGCCAGCAGGGTCAGGCGCAGCAGTTCGTTGACCACCGAGTGGTGCAGTTTCTCGGCGCGGGCGATGGCCGACCCGCTTTGCATCGCGCCGGTGTCCAGCAGATGCTGCCAGTAGAAGGCGCGTGCCACACCGTCGAGCAGTGTCACGTCGTGGATGTTCCGGTCGTCGGCAGCCACGCGTTGGACGCCCCGTCGGCGAAACGTCAGGGGCACAAAGGTTTCCATCGACTCATCCATCAGGCTTCGACCTCCAGCAGTTCAGCACCAATGCTGTCCGGGGCGAAATCTTCGATGAGCGCGTTCCAACCTACCTCACGCCACTTCACCTTGATCCCCTGCACCTCGCCCGCGTGGACGAGGTCGATGCGCTCGATCATCAGATTGGCGATGCGGTGGCGCTCGACCGGGAACAGTTGATCCCACACGTTGTTGAGGCGTCCCATCGCCATCACGGTGGTGGCCTCGTCGATCTGGGCCCCGTTGCGTTGAATGTGCCGCACCACCGACGCCACGGTCTCCGGGCTGGTCAGCACCGTTCGGATCTGGGCCACCACCGCCCCCTCGATCTCCGGCGCGGGCAGGCGCTCGTAGCTCTTGCCCGGCGCGCCGAAGCGCGCTTCCGACTTGGACACGTAGTAGTGGTACTTGCGCCCGTTCTTGCGCGAGTAGGTCGGGTACATCCGTTCACCCGAGGGCGCGTACAGCAGGCCGCGCAACAACGCGTCGGTGCGCGACCTGATCTTGGTCTCGACCGACCGAGTGTGGCCATCCTTGGCCAGCACCTCGTGAACCCGGCCCCACAGCCCGGGATCGATGATGGCTTGATGCACGCCCGGGTACCAACTGCCCTTGTGCGACAACTCCCCGAGGTAGATGCGGTTGCGCAGCAGCTTGTGCAGGTACTTCTTGTCGATGCGCGTGCCTGCCCGTGTCTGACCGTCCTGTGTCGTCCACGCCTTGGTGGTGATGCCATCCAGAGTCAGGTTGGCGGCAATCTGGGTGGGCGAGCCGATGGTCAGCATCTCCTCGAAGATGCGCCGCACCACCGCCGCCTCGGTGTCGTTGATGACCAGCAGACGGTTCTCGACGTCGAAGCCGAGCGGCGGCACGCCACCCATCCACATCCCTTTGCGCTTGCTGGCAGCGATCTTGTCGCGGATGCGCTCGCCGGTGACCTCGCGCTCGAACTGGGCGAAGGACAGCAGCACGTTGAGCATCAGCCGCCCCATCGATGTGGTGGTATTGAACTGCTGCGTGACCGACACGAACGACACGCCGTGGCGCTCAAACACCTCGACCATCTTGGAGAAGTCGGCAAGGCTGCGCGTCAGGCGGTCGATCTTGTAGACCACCACGATGTCGATCTGGCCGCGCTCAATGTCGGCCATCAGGCGTTTTAGCCCCGGCCGATCCGTGTTGCCGCCGGAGAAGCCGGGGTCGTCGTAGTCGTCGGCCACCGGAATCCAGCCCTCGGCGCGCTGGCTGGCGACATACGCGTGGCCAGCTTCCTTCTGCGCGTCGATGGAGTTGAACTCCTGGTCAAGGCGCTCGTCCGACGACACCCGGCAGTAGACGGCGCAGCGTTTGCGTGCCTTGGGAGAGGCGATTTGGACGGCATCTTTCATTGCGCACCTGCCTTGCCGGTCAGGCCGAAGAACAGCGGCCCCGACCAGTGCGTGCCGGTGATCTGCCGGGCCACGGCCGTCAGGCTCTTGAAAGTGCTGCCCTCGTACTCGAACAGGCCTTCGGCGGTGACCGCCACCTTGTGCTCGCGGTCGCCCCATTCGCGCAGCAGCACGGTGCCGGGCGCGAAGTTGGTGTCGCGCGGCCGTGCCCGCAGCTTGATCTTGGAATGCTTGGCACCGATGGCCTCCAGGCGCTGGCGCGTGTTGTGCGCCAGACCGCCGAAGGCTTCCTCCTGCATCTTGTAGGCGATGCGCGACTCAATGAATACGCGGTTGGGGTTGATGGGGCGGCTGCTGAAGTACCGATCCCACACTGGCCACAACTCGGCGATGGGCAGGCTCGACAGCTCCGCGATCCGCGCGGCGACGGATGCTTGTTTCTCGTTCATCACAACTTCTCCTGTTGATAGGGGGTTGTATGAACGCGCTGGTCGGGCAGGAAGCCAAGGCCAACTTCTCTCTGTTTTGGCGCTTCTGCGACGACGGTGCGGACGATGGCGGCCGCAAGGATGGCGGTGATTTCACCAGCGCGGGCGCTGGCGGACATCTCTGAGGGAGATGCGAGTTCGAGGTTCTTCATGACGGCTCCGAGGAATTGCAACCGTCACAGATGATGTGCGCGATGTTCCGAAACGGATGGCAATTCCGGGTAATCGGACTCATCTGGTGGCCCGGCCTCGATGCCCCGGCAGGCCAGCGGTGCCTGTCTGGCAGGGAACCGGATTGCGCGTTAACGAAACAGTTGACAGGCACCGATCTGCTCGATACGATGGCGTCAATTAACTAATCACGCAATTGGGTCACAACATGGCATTTGGTGCCTACATCAGACAGAAGAGGGAGGCGAAGGGCATTCAGATGAATGACTTCGCCCGGCAGCTGGACATCTCGCCTGCCTACTGGTCGCGCATAGAGCGCGACATCGAGAAGCCGCCCAAGGACGAGCTGATCCGCAAGGCGGCAGAAATCCTTGGCGAGAATGTCGACGACGCCTTTGTTGAGGCCAGCCGCCTTCCGCCAGACATGCGCGACGACGTGGGGGGCCTGGTACGGATGTATCGCAAGCAAGCGACGGGGGACAAGTGAATGCCGGTGTTGACTCTTGGCTACCGGCATTGCGACCGAAAACGCCCCAGCTACATCAAGAATTCCGAGATTGAGGGCATCGCCGTCCTGGCCCGCCAGCAACTGGTGGATGCTGCTGCCGATGCCATCTCGCTCGCCACCCTGAGCGCCATCTCCGGCCTGAAGATCAACGGCGTGGTATTCGACCTGTTCGTCGGCACCGGTGACGTCGTGCATGACGAGCGCGGGAACCCTGTCCTGGGCATCTGTGAGTACGATCCTGGCGTGCCGGACACCGCGATGGTGTCGGTGTCACCGGTTGGCGTGAATGCCAGCGAGGAGCTGGTACTGAGCACCCTCGGGCACGAGCTCGGCCACGCCATCTTCGATGCTCCGGGATGGATCGTTGATGCCAGCAAAGGGCCGGGGCTGTTCGATGACCCCAACGATGCGGCGCGGCGGGCCTACCGCACGACCACCCGCGACGTGGATCATTTGGCGAAAGTCCCGCCCGTCGTCGATGCGGCAGCGACCCCCTCTCTGGCGATTCCAGGCCACACCACCAAGGAAGAATACTTCGCCGAGCTGCGTGCCAACGAGTTCATGGGGTCGTTGCTGGTGCCGCGCCAACGCCTGAATCTGGCGGTCGAAGAGTTGGCTCCGAAACACGGTGTGACGATCCATCGCAGCCCGTCGCTTGATCCGGATTTGCCCGGCACCTGCCTTCACCTGACGGCTGATGGCGATATCGGGTTCTTCGACATCGAATGTTTGCAGAAGGCCGTGGCCAAGCGCTTCGGCGTCAACCGGCGATTCATCCAAGTCAGGATGGAGCGCTATGGCCTTCTCAAGCCGGGGGCCAAGATCGCCTGATCAACGCCTCCACCTCGCCGCCGACCGCGTGTCGGCATTTTTTGAACCTCTCAGTTAACCACTCGCGCAATCTCGCACTTCGTTTAGAAAAGGAAATTGCCTATGCCAGCAGACGAACAGATCACCGCCCAGGAACACGACGAGTCGACAGCCGCGCAGCAGCAGTCCTCGAAGCAGGTGCGACCCCGTCAATCCGACGATGGCCCGGAAATCCTGCCGTGCATGGAGCACTTCGTCACCGTGGTGCGCAAAGCCAAGCGTCCCGGCCTCGCCTTGCTCCTGGTCGAACGTGCCAGCGCCACTTCGCTGCCGGAACTGGCAGCGCTTACGGATGCGGCCAAAGGCATCCTCGCGGTGCAGTCCCGCAGGGCGATGTTCCACGCCGTCGCCAAACTTGGCTCGGACGTCCAGCAGCACATCGAGCGTGCGGCCGAGCGCGTGGTGCTGCTCGATGACGAGTACGGCACGCAGGCCGTCCAATCCCTCCTTGACGACCAAGACGCCAGCGACGCTGCCGTCTTGGCCACGCCCAGTGACCGGTATAGCCGGGCCCTGCACCTCTGTCTGCGGCAGGATTTTCCGGAGGCCGGTGCCAAGCGCGATCAGCGTTTCGACAACGCCGAGCGCTTGCAGGTGATGCATCGGCAGTGGAAAAGCGAGAACTACTCCAGCCACTACCTTGGCCCGAAGGGCGTGGTGCCGAGCATTGATGCCGACGTGGAGGGGGTGTTGCGCGGGCGCATTTCGGCGCTGTTCCCGCAAGTGGCTTCTGACCAGATCCTCATCGAGCAGTTCACGCGCCGTGATCTCGCGCATGCCGACCGCTGCGGCGGAAAGGACGCCGATGAGGTCACGCCCGTGCTCTTGCACACCCTGACTGCAACCTTCAATGGATCGATGGCGCACTTCCGGCAGGTTGCGAACGGCGAGGTGGTCGAGCACGAAGAGCCTGCAGCGATGTCGGCCAGCTTCTCGTGGGAGCCCGGCACTGGTGCGCTCGGCGTGTTCTGCGAAGACCGTGAGGTGCGCCGTGAACTGGCGACCATCTTCCGCGATGTCGTCTTGGCGTGCGACGGGGAGATCAATGACATGCCGATGCGCGAGTTCGACCTGTTCGGCTTCTCGACACCGGCGATGCTCAAGCGCATTGAGCAGGAGCGTGTGGCGGGCATCGAAAAGATTTCGATCCTGCAGATCAAAGTTGCCCGGCCCTTCGAGCAGCAAACCACCGACGCTGCCAACGGGCGTGAGTTGATCCAACACCTGTCGAGCACGATGCTGATCGGCAAGGATCGACGCGACGCCCGCCAGATTTATCAGGTTGCCTACGACGACTATGGCGTCGACGACCTGACGGGCTACACGCTGGCGCAGGTGAAGCTGGTGTTCCGAATGGCCAAACAGCCGCACCGCAAGGCCCACAACGTTGCTGTCCAAATCACGTCGCCGAACGGCCTGAACGACAAGAGCAAGACCGAGGATGACCGCAAGCGCGTGCTGGAACAGCTCACGCGCATTGGGGTGCTCCGTGAGTTCTGATGACGCTACCGCGAAGTCGGCACATCTGAGTTTTCTGGCAGCGCTGGAGCGGCTGCCCTGGGTCGATTCCCGCGTCAGGGCGGCCGAGCTCGGGCGATGCAGACCGACGTTTATGCAGCGACGATGGATCACGGAAGAGGACTACCTCACACATCTGATGGTGCCCGTCCTGGATTCTGAGCAGGAAGTCGAGGTTGAGATCGATCACGACGCGGCGGTGTACCGGTACCGCAGTCCCCAGCAGCGGTCACGAACGGTTGAGCGACCTCTTGCCGACATCGCGCTGTATGCCCTCCAGGTGGATGTGTGGCTCGCCGACTTGGCGTCCTTGATCGGCATCGAAGATCGACGACGATCCGACCGCCGACATCGCGTGCCGGGCCACCTGTGGCACCTCGGGGAAGTGCGAATCGCTGGCACACACGACTTCGCCCCGGTATTCGTTGCCAGTGCGTGGGAGCGTGCTCCTGCTGCGGCGATGACCTCGGTGTTGAGCGACCCAATCTGGCCGCGTGGCGGCATCGTCTTGCGGCATCAGCGATATCCCGTCGATCTGCCCCGTGACCATGTCATGCGCTGGCTGGACGAGTTCGTTCGCGTGGACGACGGCCAGGACGTTTTCGACGCGAACGCATTCGACAGGGTGCTGCGTGGCTACGTCACGCCCAGCGGTGCGCCAGAGCCGTTTGAGTTCTTCCAAGGCAATCGACTGAAGCTGCCGCACTTCACCGAGTCGCGTGAGCTGTCTGCGGAGCGCGCCAAGATCGTCAAGCAGATGTGGAGTGCCGACGGGAAGAACGCGCCAGAGGTGTCCTGGGCCGAGGTCAACAGGATCGCCAATACCGGCTACCAGTCGTTCGATGACGCCTTCGGCGGAAAGGCTGAACGCGAGGACGTGATCGCATTGGTCAAGCGCGGCAAATACCGACTGCGACGCAACCCATAAACGCGCCCATAAATCAAACCAGACACGGGCCATAAACCCGTGCGGAGACTTCGATGTGCCCATTTCATCTAGGAGGCACATCGAAATGCAAACCCAAGTTCCATCAATCGAATCCGGTCGGAATTCCCGCCGGATGAATCCCGGCGGTGCAGCCTGCATCGCCCTCGACGAAAACGAGCTCGCCATCCGCTGGGGGCTCTCCGTCAAGACTCTGCGCCGCTGGCGTCAAGAGCAGCTTGGCCCGATCTACTGCAAGCTCGGTCGTCGGGTCACATACCTCCTGCACGAAATCGAAGCCTTCGAGCGCCGCGTCTCGCGTTACTCGAGCTTCACTCGTGCGTACCAGTGAGGAGGACGGCCATGAGCGATCTGACCATCTTCCCCGTCGACATCGCCGAGATGTCGGTGAGCCAACTGGCGGCGCTGCCGCCCGAGCAGAAGCGCGAGGTCGACAAGAATCTCGATGCCGCCATCGACTGGCTCAAGAAGGCCCGCACCAAGTTCGATGCGGCGCTGGAACAGTGCTACGGCGAGCAGGCTCGCGCCGCGCTGCGTGAATCCGGCCGTGACTTCGGCACCGCCCACATCAACGACGGCCCGCTACGCATCAAGTTTGAGCTGCCCAAGAAGGTCAGCTGGAACCAGAAGCAGTTGGGCGAAATTGCCGAGCGCATCGTGGCCTCGGGCGAGAAGGTCGAGGGCTACCTCGACGTCAAGCTCTCCGTGTCCGAGTCCCGGTACATCAACTGGCCCCCGGCGCTGCAGCAGCAGTTCGCGGCCGCCCGCACGGTCGATTCCGGCAAGCCGTCCTTCACCCTGAGCACCGATGGGGGTCAGGCATGAAAAAGCTCCCCATCGTGTCCGCCGTCGAGCGCATGGCCGAGCGCAAGGGCGTGAAGCTGCTGATGCTGGGCAAGTCCGGCATCGGCAAGACGTCCCGCCTCAAAGACCTCGACCCCGCCACCACGCTGTTCCTTGACATCGAGGCAGGCGACTTGGCGGTCGCCGACTGGCCGGGCGACACCATCCGCCCGGCGTCCTGGCCCGAGAGCCGCGACTTCTTCGTGTTCCTCGCGGGCCCGGACAAGTCGTTGCCGCCGGAGAGCGCGTTCTCGCAGGCGCACTACGACCACGTCATCGAGAAGTTTGGCGATGCGACGCAGCTCGGTCGTTACCAGACCTTCTTCCTCGACTCGATCACGCAACTGTCTCGCCAGTGCTTTGCGTGGTGCAAGACGCAGCCCGGCGCGGTCAGTGATCGTTCCGGCAAGCCCGATCTGCGCGCGGCCTACGGGCTGCTCGGCCAGGAAATGATCGGCGCGTTGACCCACCTGCAGCTCGCCCGTGGCAAGAACGTGGTGTTCGTGGCGATCCTCGATGAGCGACTGGATGACTTCAACCGCAAGGTATTCGTCCCGCAGATCGAAGGCAGCAAGACGAGCCTGGAGCTGCCCGGCATCGTTGATGAGGTCGTGACGCTGGCCGAGATCAAGGCCGAGGACGGCAGCTCCTACCGCGCCTTCGTCACGCACACCGTCAATCCCTACGGCTTCCCGGCCAAAGACCGCAGCGGTCGTCTCGACCTGCTTGAGCCGCCGCATCTCGGCGCGCTGATCGCCAAGTGCGCGGGCGCTATCCCCGCGCCCGCCAGCGCCGCCAACCCCGCACACATCGAATCTCAGGAGTAATCGCAATGACCGCATGGAATGACTTCAACGACGCCGACTCTCAGCAATCCGGCTTCGATCTGATCCCCAAGGGCACCGTCGTGCCGGTGCGCATGACCATCAAGCCGGGTGGCTATGACGACCCCGAGCAAGGCTGGGGTGGCGGCTACGCCACCGAATCGTTCGAGACCGGTTCCATCTATCTGGCGGCCGAGTTTGTGGTCACCGCTGGCGACCATGCCAAGCGCAAGATGTGGAGCAACGTCGGCCTGCTCTCCAAGAAAGGCCCGACCTGGGGCCAGATGGGGCGCAGCTTCATCCGCGCCGCGCTGAACAGCGCCCGCAACGTCCACCCGCAAGACAACAGCCCGCAGGCCGCCGCCGCGCGCCGTATCAATGGCTTCGTCGAACTGGATGGCCTGGAGTTCTTGGCGCGCGTTGACATCGAGAAGGACGCCAAGGGCCAAGACCGCAACGTGGTCAAGCTGGCAGTCGAGCCCGACCACCCCGACTACGCCAAGTTGAAGGGCGTGCCGTCCAAGGGCAGTCCAGGCAGCGGCAACTCCGGTGCTCCGGCCCAGGTGGCTCCTGCCTTCGCAGCTCCCACCCCGCAACGCGCGCCAGTGACGGGCAAACCGTCTTGGGCTCAGTGAGGAGGCGGCTATGAATACAACCGTCCTCACTGCCAGCCACTACGGCGTCGTGCGTTTCGGCGATCTGCAATGCGAGGCCGTCGTCCTCAAGGGCGGCGAGCGTGGCTACGTTCGTCGCCAACTGGCCAAGCTGCTGGGCTTCCACGAAACGCACAAGGGTGGCCGATTTGCCCGGTTCCTGGCCGACTTCGCGCCTAACTCATTGTCGGCATTGGAGAAAACTCGTGAGCCGATTCTGTTGCCGTCGGGGCGGCAGGCGCAGTTCTTCCCCGCAGGGATCATTGCCGACGTCGCGTCGGCGGTGGTCAGCGCCGCCATCAACGGCACGCTGCACAAGGCCCGCCAGGGCATCGTGCCCAACTGCATGAAGATCATGCGCGCGCTGGCCACCACCGGCGAGGTCGCGCTGATCGACGAGGCGACGGGCTACCAGTACCACCGTGCGCCTGATGCGTTGCAGGAATTGATCTCCAAGCTGCTGCGCCAGTCGTGCTCTTCGTGGGAGCGCCGCTTCCACCCGGACTACTACCGCGCCCTCTACCGATTGTTCGGCTGGAAGTACCAGGGCCACGATCAGAACCCGCCCCACGTTGTCGGCCAGATCACGCAGCGCTGGGTCTACGGCCCGGTGCTGCCCGCCACACTGATTGACGAGATCCGCTCTCGCAAGGGCATCTCGCAGAAACACCACCAGTGGCTGTCCGACCAGGGCCTCGCCCGCCTGGAAACGCAGATTCACGCGGTCACCGCCATTGCGCGTAGCTCGACCTGCTACCGCGACTTTGACCGCCGCTGCGATGCGGCCTTCGCGGGCGGCTCGCTGCAGTTGGCGCTGCTGGCCGAAGACTTTGAGGAGGTGGCGTGAAATGCTGGGTCTGCAAACGACAGGCCCGGGGGTTTGGCCACACCGACAACCGACATGGTGTCGGCGATCCCCGGCGCTACCCCATCGACTGGGTGTTCTGCTCGCAGCGCTGCCAGACCGCGTTCCACGCGATGTACGGCAACTGGCTGCGCGCCAAGGATGGTCGCACCGACATCAAGGGGGTCGCCATGATCGATCCCTCTGATATCGAGCTGGCCGCGATGCGCAAGTGCCTCAAGTCCTTCGGCGAGGCGGCTGGCGAGATCGGCTTCACCAAACCGCTGGGCAACTACTCCGAAGCCGAGGCGCTGCAGGTGATCGACGCCATCGTCACTTGCTACACCGAGGCGATGGTCGAACACCACGAGGCGAGCAAGTTCCCGCCCGTGCGTGGCATGCCGCCGACGCCAGATCCGATGACGCCGAGTTCGGCCAATCCGTTCGCCGATCTGGAGGACGACCTGCCTTGGGAAGAACCGAAGGGGAAGAAGCCATGATGGACTTCAACTCCACTTCGAGCATCTCGGGCCAGATCACCGCGCTGGTCGATGCCGGGATGCAGCGGGCCCGAGCCCAGCAGTCCGAGCGCCAGTACCTCGGAGCTTCGCGTCTCGGCGTGGCCTGCGAGCGTGCGCTGCAGTTCGGGTACGCCAAGGCACCCGTTGATCACGGGCGTGACACCCCCGGCCGAATGCTGCGCATCTTTGAGCGCGGCCACGTCATGGAGGACTGCATGGTCGCGTGGCTGCGCGATGCGGGCTTCGACCTGCGTACCCGGAGAGTCGATGGCGAGCAGTTTGGCTTCTCCGTGGCCGATGGCCGTCTGCAGGGCCACATCGACGGCGTCATCGTCGATGGCCCGGAGGGCTTTGCCTACCCGGCGCTATGGGAAAACAAGTGCTTGGGCATGAAGTCCTGGCGCGAGCTGGAGAAGAGCCGGCTCGCCGTGGCCAAGCCCGTCTACGCCGCGCAAGTGGCGATCTACCAAGCCTATCTCGAACTGCACGAGCACCCGGCGATCTTCACGGCGCTCAACGCCGACACGATGGAGATCTACACCGAGGCCGTGCCCTTTGACGCAGCCCTGGCCCAGCGCATGTCGGATCGGGCGGTGAAGGTCATCACGGCCACCGAAGCAGGCGAACTCCTGCCGCGCGCCTTCAATGACGCGACTCACTTCGAGTGCCGGATGTGCGCGTGGCAAGACCGCTGCTGGAGAACACAAGCATGACCGACAACAACACCCCGGCCACCGGCATCGAGCCGATGATCGATGCCAAGCAGGCGGCCGCCGCGTTGCGCCTGCCGTACTACTGGTTCGCCGACCACGCGATGCGCACCAAGTACCGGATTCCGCACTACCTGATGGGCGGTCTGGTGCGCTACCGCCTGTCCGAACTCTCTGCGTGGGCCACGCGCAGCACCGCCGTCCAGGGCCGTGATGCTCAGGATGCGGACGCACCTGTCGAGGGAGCCGAATGATCGACTTCAACGACACAACCCAACCTGCGGAGCACAACAGGGAATCTGAACGAGACGAGATTCGCGCCGATCTGCTGACGCGACTGGAGTCGGTGCTGACCACGATGTTTCCTGCTGGCAAGAAGCGCCGTGGCAAGTTCCTGATCGGCGACATCCTCGGCAGTCCAGGTGACAGCCTCGAGGTGGTGCTCGAAGGTGAGAAGGCCGGTCTGTGGACGGATCGTGCCGACAACTCAGGCGGCGACATCTATGCGCTGATCGGCGGCTACTGCGGCATCAACGTTCACAGCGACTTTCCCCGCGTGCTGGATGCCGCTGCTGACCTGCTCGGGCGGTCGCGGTCGGTGCCGGTGCGCAAAACGAAGAAGGAAGCGCCGGTCGACGACCTCGGCCCGGCTACGGCGAAGTGGGACTACTTCGATGCCGTTGGCAAGCTGATCGCCGTCGTCTACCGCTATGACCCACCGGGTGGCAAGAAGGAATTCCGACCGTGGGACGCCAAGCGCCGCAAGATGGCCCCGCCTGAGCCGCGCCCGCTGTTCAACCAGCCCGGCCTTGCTGCGGCAAGCCACATCGTCCTGGTCGAGGGCGAGAAGTGCGCGCAGGCATTGATCGCCAGCGGCGTGGTGGCCACCACGGCTATGCACGGTGCCAATGCCCCGGTCGACAAGACCGACTGGTCACCACTGGCTGGCAAAGCGGTTCTGATCTGGCCCGACCGCGATGCGCCGGGGTGGGACTATGCCGACCGGGCTTCGCAAGCGATCTTGCACGCAGGCGCGACCTCGGTCGCCATCCTCATGCCGCCCGACGACAAGCCGGAGGGGTGGGACGCCGCCGACGCCATTCCCGAAGGCTTCGATGTCGGTGGCTTTCTGGCCGTCGGCGAGCGGATGCCGGTGATGCGCTCGGTGGAGGAAGCACCTTCGCCAGACTTGCTGACGGGCATTGATTGGACGACCGAGGATGGCCTGTCCAGCGCTTTCACCCGCCGCTACGGCGAAGACTGGCGCTACTGTGCCCTGTGGGGCAAGTGGCTGGTCTGGACGGGTGTGCGCTGGAATCCCGATCAGGTGCTCTACGTGTCGCATCTCTCCAGGGGCATCTGCCGCAACGCCTCGCTGAAAGCGGACACGCCGAGGCTCAAGGGCAAGCTTGCCAGTTCCGCCACGATCTCGTCGGTTGAAAAGATCGCGCGCTCTGACCCGAAGCACGCATCCACCGCCGAGGAATGGGACGCTGATGTCTGGGCGCTGAACACCCCCGGTGGCGTGGTCGATCTGCGCACGGGCAGGATGCGCCCGCACCGGCGCGATGACCGCATGACCAAGGTGACCACGGCCACGCCGCAGGGCAATCCGGACAGCGCCTGCCCGACGTGGCGAGCCTTCCTCACGGATGTCACCGGTGGCGACGTCGATCTGATGGCCTACCTGCAACTGATGGTTGGCTACTGCCTGACGGGCGTCACCAGCGAACACGCGCTGTTCTTCTTGTACGGCACAGGCGCGAACGGCAAGTCGGTGTTCGTCAACGTGCTGACCACCATCCTGGGCGACTACGCGGCCAACGCGCCGATGGACACGTTCATGGAGGCGCGCAACGACCGGCACCCGACCGATCTCGCAGGGCTGCGCGGCGCACGCTTCGTGTCATCCATCGAAACCGAGCAAGGGCGGCGCTGGAACGAGTCCAAGGTCAAGGCCATCACGGGTGGCGACAAGGTGTCCGCGCGCTTCATGCGCCAGGACTTCTTCGAGTACCTGCCGCAGTTCAAATTGGTGATCGCGGGCAATCACAAGCCGTCGATCCGCAACGTCGACGAGGCGATGAAGCGCCGACTTCACCTGATCCCGTTCACGGTGACTATCCCGCCCGAGCGCCGCGACGGCAGGCTGACCGAGAAGCTGCTCAAGGAGCGCGATGGGATTCTGGCGTGGGCAGTCGCGGGCTGCAGCCTGTGGCAACGCCAGGGCTTGAAGCCGCCCGCCAGCGTGGTGTCGGCGACCGAGGAGTATTTCGAGGCCGAGGATGCGCTCGGGCAGTGGATCGAAGAACGCTGTCTGCTGGCCAAGTCCCACCGCGAAGGCGTCTCAGAACTGTTCGCCGACTGGCGCGAATGGGCCGAGCGCGCGGGCGAGTACGTGGGATCGGTCAAGCGCTTCTCGGAGCTGATGGCGACTCGCAAATTCGAGAAGTGTCGGCTGACCGGAGGGGCTCGCGCCATCGCGGGCATCGCCCTCAGGCCCAAGCCGTACAGCCACGCCTACCCCTACCGCGATGACTGACCAATCCGGGAGAGTGACGGATTTGACGGGTTTCCTGATTGACGCGCTACACGTGCGCGCACGTAAAGGACGTTGTACCGACAACCCGTCGCATCCGTCACTTGCCCATCCAACACGGAGTAAAGACGATGAATACGACGATCCTCGCCCTCGATCTGGGCACACACACCGGGTGGGCTCTGCAGCACCTGGACGGCACCATCACCAGCGGCACGGAGCACTTCAAGCCGCAGCGATTCGAAGGCGGCGGAATGCGCTTCCTTCGATTCAAGCGCTGGCTCAACGAACTGCTGTCGGTCAGCAATCACATTAACGCGGTGTTCTTCGAGGAAGTTCGGAGGCACGCTGGCGTTGACGCAGCGCACGCCTACGGCGGATTCATGGGGCACCTGACTGCGTGGTGTGAACATCACAACATCCCCTACCAGGGCGTTCCGGTCGGCACGATCAAGAAGCACGCGACCGGCAAGGGCAATGCGAGCAAGGACGAAATGATCGCGTCCGTCCGCGAGCGTGGTCACACCCCAGTCGACGACAACGAAGCCGACGCACTGGCCCTGCTGCACTGGGCAGTCGAGACGCAGGAGGTGTGACGTGAAGGTTCCGACACCCCAATACCGCTGCCCCCTTGGTCGACTGCAGCCACAAGCCACGGATCTGGACGCCATCAAGGAACGTGGCTGGCGTGACCAGCACATCCTGGTGGTCAACGCGTCCGACGACCGTCTGGACTTCATAGAGCGCGAGATCGTGCGACGCATTGGTGAACGTCTGTACGGGCTGGGAGGGACGCGTCATGGCTGAGTGGACAACCGACGACGTGGCAGCACGCTTCGAAGAGGCCGCCACCACCGGACGACGCCTGCCCCCTGTACGTGTGCAGGGCTACTTCAATTGCTGGCCCGCCTTCGTTCGCAAGGAGTGGGAAGCCTTTGCTGCCGACGAGAAGGTGTACCGGCCCTTCCCACCGAGCCCCGAGGCCATCGACCGGATGCTGGAGACGATGCGCTGGGTGCAATGGCTCGAGGTCGAGCAGCGCCATCTGGTGTGGATGCGGGCCAAACGCTACGGCTGGAGGGACATCACGATCCGCTTTGCCTGCGACCGCACGACGGCGTGGCGGCGCTGGCAGCGGGCAATGGAGGTCGTGGCCGCGAACCTCAACAGCGAAGGCGTGCGTTTGCCTTCCAAAAACGTGGGCAATTTAGGGTAATGCTTGCCGCGCTTGTCCTTGCTTTGCCTTGCTTGTCCGTTTCGAGGCCCGGCAGCCCCGCAACAAAACAGCCCGGTCGGGGGTAGTATTTCGGCTATCTTCTGGACAGCGGTGACGGTTGAGGCGATAGGCCCAGGCAAAAGGGGTCCTTCCTTCCCGAATCGCAATGCGGGGGGCGCGAGCGCGGCATTCGCCTAGCGTCCGACTGCAAACCAAGGTTTGCAGGGTTTGCAGTTTGCACCCGCCCCAGTCCGCACCCATCACGAGCCCGCCCACGGTTTTCCGTCGGCGGGTTTTCTTTTTTGAGGAAACGATTCTGAACACCCTCAACGTCGAGTACCGCAAGGTCGAGGCGCTGATCCCCTACGCCCGCAATCCGCGCACGCACACCGACGAGCAGGTGGCCAAGATCGCCGCCAACATCGTTGAGTACGGCTGGACGAATCCGGTGCTGGTGGACGGCGACAGCGGGATCATCGCGGGCCACGGTCGTCTGGCCGCCGCGCGCAAGCTCGGGCTGGATCAAGTGCCGGTCATCGAACTGGCCCATCTGTCGCCGACGCAAAAGCGCGCCTACGTCATCTCCGACAACCGGCTGGCGCTCGACGCCGGTTGGAACGAGGAGATGCTGGCGTTGGAAATGGCCGAGCTGTCCGAGGCTGGGTATGACCTTGCACTGACCGGCTTCGAGGATGCTGAGATCGAGGCACTGCTCGCTGACGACCTGGACCCCGATGACGCCGACCAGGAGCCCGATGCAGACGAGCCGGACGCTGCTGACGATGTGCCCGCTGCGCCGGTCGTGCCGGTGTCCCGCACCGGCGATGTCTGGGCCATCGGCTCCCACCGTCTGATCTGTGGGGATGCCACCGACCCGACAGTCGTCGCCACGCTGATGCAGGACGATTCGGCCCGGCTGTGCTTCACCTCACCGCCCTATGGCAACCAGCGCAACTACACCTCCGGCGGCATCACCGATTGGGATGGCCTGATGCGCGGCGTGTTCGCCAGGGTGCCGATGACCGACGACGGGCAGGTGCTGGTCAACCTTGGGCTGATCCACCGCGACAACGAGGTCCTCCCGTATTGGGACGCGTGGCTTGGCTGGATGCGCTCCCAGGGCTGGCGGCGCTTCGCTTGGTACGTCTGGGATCAGGGGCCGGGGATGCCCGGCGACTGGGCTGGTCGCTTCGCCCCAAGTTTCGAGTTCGTCTTTCACTTCAACCGAGCCAGTCGCAAACCCAACAAGATCGTGCCCTGTAAACACGCGGGGCAGGAATCGCACCTGCGCGCCGACGGGTCGTCCACGGCCATGCGCGGCAAGGACGGCGAAGTCGGCGGCTGGACGCACAAGGGTCAGCCAACACAGGACACCCGGATTCCCGACTCGGTGATCCGCGTGATGCGCCACAAGGGCAAGATCGGGCAGGACATCGACCACCCGGCCGTGTTCCCGGTAGCACTGCCGGAGTTCGTGATCGAGGCCTACTCGGACACCGGCGACGTTGTGTTCGAGCCCTTCGGCGGCAGTGGCACCACGATGCTGGCCGCGCAGCGCACCGGTCGCGTGTGTCGCAGCGTGGAGATTGCGCCGGAGTACGTGGATGTCGCCATCAAGCGCTTCCAGCAGAACCACCCCAGCGTGCCCGTGACGCTGTTGGCAACAGGCCAGTCCTTCGACGACGTGGTCAATGAACGTCTGACCACCACGGAGGCCGAGCAATGACCGCTTCCTGGTTTGCCGACAAGATCGAGCAGTGGCCGACCGCAAAGCTGCTGCCCTATGCCCGTAACGCGCGAACCCACTCGGACGATCAGGTGGCGCAGATTGCTGCCTCCATTGCCGAGTTCGGTTTCACCAATCCGATCCTGGCCGGTGGCGACGGCGTGATCGTCGCCGGGCACGGGCGGCTTGCCGCCGCTCAAAAGCTCGGTCTGGAAATGGTGCCGGTGGTGGTGCTCGACCATCTGAGCCCGACTCAGCGCCGGGCCCTGGTGATCGCGGACAACCGCATCGCCGAGAACGCGGGCTGGGACGACGCGATGCTGCGCATCGAGATCGCAGCCTTGCAGGACGACGACTTCGACGTGTCGCTGACCGGCTTCGATGCCGATGCGCTCGCCGAGTTAATGGCGGGCGACGATCCGGATGGCGAAGGCGAAACCGATGACGATGCGGTGCCCGAGTTGTCGGAGACGCCGATCTCGCGCCCGGGTGATGTCTGGGTGCTGGGTGGCCACCGGCTGCTGTGCGGTGACTCCACCGTTGCTGAGAGCTACGACCGGGTTCTCGACGGCAAGCCGGTAGACATGGTCTTCACCGATCCGCCGTACAACGTGAACTACGCCAACAGCGCCAAGGACAAGATGCGCGGCAAGGATCGCGCGATCCTGAACGACAACCTGGGCGACGGCTTCTACGATTTCCTGCTGGCGGCGCTGACGCCAACCATCGCGCATTGCCGTGGCGGTATCTACGTGGCGATGTCGTCCAGTGAACTGGATGTGCTGCAGTCCGCGTTCCGCGCCGCCGGTGGCAAGTGGTCAACCTTTGTCATCTGGGCCAAGAACACGTTCACGCTGGGCCGCTCTGATTACCAGCGCCAGTACGAGCCCATCCTCTATGGATGGCCCGAGGGCGCGACGCGCCACTGGTGCGGCGACCGTGATCAGAGCGACGTCTGGCAGATCAAGAAGCCGCACAAGAACGATTTGCACCCAACGATGAAGCCGGTGGAGTTGGTCGAGCGCGCGATCCGCAACTCGAGCCGCCCCGGCAACGTGGTACTCGACCCGTTCGGCGGTTCTGGCACGACGCTGATCGCCGCCGAAAAGTCAGGACGGCTCTCGCGGCTTATCGAGCTCGACCCCAAGTACGTCGACGTGATCGTGCGCCGCTGGCAGGACTGGGCGGGCAAGCAAGCCACCCGCGAGGCGGATGGCGTGACGTTCGATCAGGCGGCCAGCGACTCGTCGGTGATCTCGCAGTGAATCACGAAACCCGTCAGGTAGGGCAGACCGCGCGGGATACCGTATTGCTTGCTGGTCTGGCGGCCAATCGTCCATCCCATCCACTGTTGGGCAGCGGCGTTGATCGCGTCCGCCAGGATCTGGCCCCGGTACAGCCCGTTTTGCACATCGTCCGCAAAGTGGCGTCCGTGGCGGCTGTCGAGGAAGACCCGGACTGATTCGAGGGGCTGGCCGGTAGCGTCGGAGATGGCGGTCATCGCCAGGGGCCACGCGGTGCTGGAGTGTTCGTTCATCGTGCCCCAGAAGCCCCAGGCTTCGTTCTGGGTGGCGAGGATCTGTTGGTTGGTGTTCATCTCTGGTTCCTTGGGGTTGATCGTTGCGACACCCGTAGTAACGCGCTGTTCGATTGAGAAGCCAAGCGCTGCTTGGCCACTTTCTCGATCTTTCTGATCAGGCAATCCGGTAGACCCGCTCGCCGCCCTGGACCTTGTCCGAGACGATGGTCAGGCCGAGCTTCTTCTTGAAGGCCCCGGCAAAGGTGCCGCGCACCGTGTGCGCCTGCCAGCCGGTGGTCTCGCAGATCTGCTGCACCGTCGCGCCTTCGGGGCGTTGCAGCATCTGGATCACGGTGGCCTGCTTGCTGTTCTCGCGGGCGCGGGGTTTGGCGGCTGCTTTTTCTTGCGCCCACGTGGCCTCGGCTGCCGTCACGGCTGCGTCGAGTTCGGGGTCGGCGGCCACTGGCGCAGGTACTGGTCGGGCGCGCCCCATCGCGTCGTAGCCCTCGGCGGCGACGAACCAGTGGGTGCCGTCGGAGGTGATCAGGGTGCGGTTGAATAGGCCGTCGAGCACCTTCTTGCGTGCGCCGCCTTTGATGTTGTCGGGAAACCAGTCGATCTTGCCGTCGGTGTGTTCGAGGGCGTAGGCCAGGATCGCGTGCTGGGCCGGTGTCAGTTGGGTGGTGGTCATTTGCTTGTCCTTCGGGTGGTTGATGGGGTGACGTGATGAACGCGCTGTTCGGGAGTGAAGCCAAGCGCTTTGTGCTTGGCTTCGACGGTTCTTGATCAGTTGTTGGCCTTGTCCGACTTCGCCGCCTTGCGGCCCTGCTCGACACCCGCGTTGAACGCGGCTTCAAGGGCGTCGCGGAGGCACCAGACCGCCACGTCGTGGAAGTCGAGGCGGTCCGACTTGCGGGTTTCGAGGGTTTCGATGCCCAGCTTGTCTTGCGCGATCTGGGTCAGGAGTTGTTCGAGCTTGCTCATCGCTGCGTCCTTTGATGGTGTTGATGACGTCCGTATGAACGCGCTGTTCCAGAGAGAAGCCAAGCTGATTTCGAGTGAATGACAAACAAATGATTGAAGGGACAACCGGTTCTCAAAATGGGCATTTCGATTCGCGCTTACGCCCGTCACCGTGGTGTGACCGACACCGCCGTTCACAAGGCAATTCGCGCCGGTCGGATCACGCCGGAGGCTGACGGCACCATCGATGCCGACCGTGCTGACCGCGAATGGGCGCGCAATTCCGATGCCCCCAAGGCGGGAACGCGCGCCAAGGCCACGAAGGTCGCTGTGCCAGAGGGTGGTGGAGACGGGCCTGCTGCCTTGCCCGCTGGCGGTGCGTCCTTACTTCAGGCGCGCACGGTCAATGAGGTAGTCAAGGCGCAGACCAACAAGGTGCGGCTGGCCCGGCTCAAGGGCGAGTTGGTGGACAGGCCGCAGGCCATCGCCCACGTTTTCAAGCTGGCGCGCTCCGAGCGCGATGCGTGGCTGAACTGGCCCGCGCGAGTTTCGGCACAGATGGCCGCCAAGCTCAATGTCGATCCGCACACGATGCACGTCGCCCTGGAGGCGGCGGTGCGTGAGCACCTGCAGGAGCTGGGCGAACTGCGACCCAGGGTGGACTGATGCTGGACGTTGAATACGAAGGCGCGGCCGAAGTTGAGCGCGCGTGGCGTGAAGGGCTGACACCTGACCCGTTGTTGTCCGTGTCCGAATGGTCGGATCGCCACCGGATGCTGTCCAGCAAGGCATCCGCCGAGCCGGGGCGCTGGCGCACCAGCCGCACGCCGTACCTGAAAGCCATCATGGATTGCTTGTCTCCGACCTCGCCGGTCGAGCGCGTGGCGTTCATGAAGGCGGCGCAGCTCGGCGCGACCGAGATGGGCTCGAACTGGATCGGCTACGTGATCCACCACGCGCCGGGGCCGATGATGGCGGTGTGGCCCACGGTGGATATGGCCAAGCGCAATTCCAAGCAGCGGATCGACCCGCTGATCGAGGAGTCGGCGGCGCTGAGCGAATTGATCTCGCCAGCGCGCTCGCGCGACTCGGGCAACACCATCCTGGCCAAGGAGTTCCGGGGCGGCGTGCTGGTGATGACCGGTGCCAACAGCGCGGTGGGCTTGCGGTCGATGCCGGTGCGGTATCTGTTCCTCGACGAGGTGGACGGCTACCCGCTGGATGTTGATGGCGAGGGTGATGCGATCTCGCTGGCGGAAGCCCGCACGCGCACCTTCGCGCGTCGCAAGATTTTTATCGTCTCGACGCCGACGATCTCGGGGGCAAGCGCCATCGAACGCGAGTACGAGGCCAGTGACCAGCGCCGGTACTTCGTGCCGTGCCCACATTGTTCGCACCGCCAATGGCTGCGCTTCGAGCAGTTGCGTTGGGAAAAAGCGCAACCGGACACGGCAGCCTACATCTGCGAGTCCTGCGATGAACCGATTGCCGAGCACCACAAGACGTGGATGCTGGAGCACGGCGAATGGCGCGCGATGATCACCGACGGGCCCGGCAAGACGGCAGGTTTCCATCTGTCGTCGCTGTACAGCCCTGTGGGCTGGCGTTCGTGGCGCGACATCGCGGCAGCGTGGGAGAGCGCCGTCAACAAGGAATCGGGTTCGGCTGCTGCCATCAAGACCTTCAAGAACACCGAACTGGGCGAAACCTGGGTTGAGGAAGGCGAAGCTCCCGACTGGCAGCGGCTGGTCGAGCGCCGGGAGGACTACCGCATCGGCACCGTGCCCTTGGGTGGCTTGCTCTTGGTCGGTGCGGCGGACGTGCAGAAGGATCGTATCGAGGCATCCGTCTGGGCCTTCGGACGCGGCAAGGCATCCTGGTTGGTTGAGCACCGTGTGCTGATGGGCGATACCGCCCGCGATGCGGTGTGGAAACGCCTCGCCGAATTGATCGCCGAGAACTGGACTCACGCCTCGGGCGCGGCGATGCCGCTGGCCCGCTTCGCACTGGACACCGGCTTTGCGACGCAGGAGGCCTATGCCTTCGTGCGGGCTTGCCGCGATCCGCGCGTGATGCCGGTGAAAGGCGTGCCACGCGGCGCGGCCCTGATTGGTACGCCGACGGCCATCGATGTCTCGCAGGGCGGCAAGAAGCTGCGCCGGGGCATCAAGGTGTTCTCGGTGGCGGTGGGCATCGCCAAGCTGGAGTTCTACAACAACCTGCGCAAGAGCGCAGATGTCAGTGAGGATGGCGTGACCACGGTCTTTCCGGCCGGATTCGTTCACCTGCCAAAGATCGACGCGGAGTTCATCCAGCAACTCTGCGCCGAACAGTTGATCACCCGTCGCGACCGCAACGGCTTCCCGGTGCGTGAGTGGCAAAAGATGCGCGAGCGCAATGAGGCGCTCGACTGCTACGTGTACGCCCGTGCAGCCGCATCGGCGGCGGGTCTGGATCGCTTCGAGGAGCGCCACTGGCGCGAACTGGAGCGCCAACTCGGGATGGAACGGCCACCAGATGAGCCGCCCCCGATTCAAACCTTCGACCCAGACGAGGCCACCCAACGCGGTGGCCTCTCTGTTTCTGCAACCCCACCACGGCGGCGCGTCATCAAGAGCCGCTGGCTGTCCTGATATTCAGAGGAGTTTTCATGAGTCTTGCCACCCGTATCGAGAGCCTGGTCATCCGGGTTGCCCAGGAGTTCAACGACGTCCGCGCAACGGCAGGCAGTCTGGCCAGCCTGTCCACTAACGACAAATCGAGTCTGGTCGCGGCCATCAACGAACTCAAGGCGGCGGTCTTGTCCGCGATGGCCATCGACGACAACCAGATCGCCACCACCAGCACCTACTCGTCGAACAAGATCGTGTCGCTGCTGGACGCGCTCAAGGCTGACCTCCTGGGCGGTGCTGATGCAGCCTACGACACCCTGCTGGAAATTCAGCAACTGCTGCAGAACGGCACCAGCGGTCTTGACGCGCTCCTGGGCGCAGTCAATCTGCGCGTGCGCTTCGATGCTGCCCAGACCTTGACGGTGGCCGAGCAACTGCAGGCCCGCACCAACATCGGCGCGGTCGCTGCCAGCGATGTCGGTAACACCGATACCGACTTCGTGGTGATCTTCGACGGAGCGCTGGCCTGATGAGCCTCGCCTCCAGCATCGCTGCATTGGCGACGCGCATCGGCTTCGAGGTCAAGACCAAGATCGATGCCTCGCATCCCGGCCTTGCCCGGGTGTGGGTCAGTTTCGGCTACGTCAACGGTCAGGTCGTGATCGCCAGCGCGCGCAATGTTGCCAGTGTCGTGCGCACGGCGGCGGGCCGGTACCGCGTGCATTTCGCAGCGGCGATGCCGGATGCGAACTACTGCTGGACGGCGCTCGCGCGCAGCAGCACCAACACCGGCCAGCAACGCTTCGCCGTCGTGCGCGCCAGTTCCGACCTCAAGACTGCCCAGTACGTCGACATCTCCTGCGGGACTGCCGCCGCGTCCTTCGACGACTCCTCTGAAATCAACCTTGTGGTGTACCGCTGATGGCCTACACAGAAGTCCAACTCCAGGCGCTGGAGACCGCACTCGCCAAAGGCGAACGCCGCGTCACTTTCGGCGACAAGACCGTCGAGTACCGCACGGTCGATGAACTGATGGCCGCCATCCGCGAGGTCAAGCGCGGCATTTCCGAACAGGCCGCCGCCACCGGTCTGTGGCCGGGTGCGCCACGGCAGATCCGGGTCACCACCTCGAAGGGGTTCTGATGGCTTGGTACTCAAAGATTCGCAGCCTGTTCGGTCAGCAACCCGTCCACGAAGCGGCTGGCCGTGGTCGCCGCTCGTTGGCTTGGATGCCCGGTAACCCGGGCGCGGTCGCCGCGATGCTGGCGACGAACACTGAGTTGCGTGTCAAGAGCCGCGACCTTGTGCGCCGCAATGCCTGGGCGCAGGCTGGGATTGAGGCCTTCGTGTCCAACGCGGTCGGCACTGGCATCAAGCCGCAGAGTCTGGCAGCAGACGAACGTTTCAAGACCGACGTGCAGGCGCTGTGGCGTGACTGGACGGAGGAAGCGGACGCGGCAGGCCAGACCGACTTCTACGGCCTGCAGGCGCTGGCCTGCCGCGCGATGCTCGAAGGCGGTGAATGCCTGATCCGGCTGCGACCGCGCCTCCCGGAGGATGGCTTGGTGGTGCCCCTGCAGCTTCAGTTGCTGGAGCCGGAGCACCTGCCGATCAGTCTCAACCTCGATCTGCCTTCGGGCAACGTGGTGCGCTCCGGCATCGAATTCGACAGCCTCGGGCGGCGCGTCGCTTACCACCTGTACCGCTCGCACCCCGAAGACGGTCGGCTGGCTCCGATGTCGGGTCAGGGCGGAATGGACACGGTGCGCATCGATGCGAAGGAAATCATCCACCTGTTTCGTGTCCTGCGTCCCGGCCAGATCCGGGGCGAGCCGTGGTTGTCGCGGGCCTTGGTCAAGCTCAACGAACTCGACCAGTACGACGACGCCGAACTGGTGCGCAAGAAGACCGCTGCGATGTTCGCCGGGTTCGTGACACGGCAGAACCCGGAGGACAACCTGATGGGTGAAGGCGCGGCAGATGGCGATGGCATCGCGCTCGCCGGTCTGGAACCGGGCACTTTGCAGATTCTGGAGCCCGGCGAGGACATCAAGTTTTCCGACCCGGCCGACGTCGGCGGCTCGTATGGCGAGTTCCTGCGCACCCAGTTCCGCGCCGTCGCCGCCGCCATCGGCGTTACCTACGAGCAGTTGACCGGCGATCTCACAGGTGTGAACTACTCGTCCATCCGCGCCGGGATGCTGGAGTTCCGGCGGCGCTGCGAGATGGTGCAGCACGGGGTGCTTGTGCATCAGATGTGCCGCCCGGTGTGGGCGGCGTGGATGAAGCAGGCCGTGCTCTCCGGTGCCATCGAAGCCCCCGGCTTCGCGCGTGGCGGCCCAGTCCGTCGCCGCCAGTACCTGCAGGTGAAGTGGATTCCCCAGGGTTGGCAGTGGGTTGATCCGGAAAAGGAATTCAAGGCAATGCTGCTGGCCATCCGCGCAGGCCTGATGAGCCGCTCGGAAGCCATCTCTGCCTTCGGTTACGACGCCGAAGACGTCGACCGAGAGATCGCCGCCGACAACCAGCGCGCCGACGACCTCGGGCTGATCTTCGACTCCGACCCGCGCCGCACCTCCAAGGACGGCGGCAGCGCCGAGCCGAACAAGAACGCCGCCGACAACACGCAAACCGGCAGCTCGTCGTCTGCCTGAAGGATTCCCATGACCCTGTTGCCCCATTTGGCGGCACGCCTCTACGGTGTGCCGCTGGCGATCCATCGCCCAAAACTTGACGTGATCCTGGCCGTGCTCGGCCCCCGGATTGGCTTGGCTGATCTGGCTGCGCCCTCGGGCTTCACGCCACCCGTGCGCCCCGCAGCCACCCAGACGACCAAGGTCGCAGTCATCCCCATCCACGGCACGCTGGTACGGCGCACCGTGGGTCTGGAAGCCGAATCCGGCTTGACAAGCTACGCCGGTCTGACCGCGCAGTTGGACGCCGCGCTGGCCAGCCCCAATGTCGCTGCCATCCTGCTGGACGTCGACTCACCGGGTGGCGAGTCGGGCGGCGTGTTCGATCTGGCCGACCGCATCCGTGCGGCGTCCAGCATCAAGCCGGTCTGGGCGGTAGCCAATGACATGGCCTTCTCGGCGGCCTACGCGCTGGCGTCCGCCGCCAGCAAGGTGTTCGTGTCGCGCACTGGTGGCGTCGGCTCGATTGGCGTCATTGCGATGCACGTCGACCAGTCCGAGAAGGACGCCCAGGAAGGCGTTCGCTACACGGCGGTCTTTGCGGGCGACCGCAAGAACGACCTCAATCCGCACGAGCCGATTTCCAGTGAAGCCCACGCCTTTCTCAAAGGCGAGGTGAATCGCGTCTACGGCCTATTCGTTGAGACGGTGGCGCGCAACCGGGGCATCGAGGCGTCCGCCGTGCGCGACACCGAAGCCGGGCTGTTCTTCGGGCAGGCCGCCGTCGCCATCGGGCTGGCCGACGCCATCGGCACCTTCGACGACGCGCTGGCGCAGCTCTGCGAATCAGTTTCCCCACCCCCGAAATTGGCGGCAAGCCACTCGGGCCTCTTTAGCAACCCCCAGATGGAGTCATCAATGAATGATCGAACCGACCCCGCTGCTCCTGATCGGCTTGCTGCTGATCCTGCTGGCAGCACTTCTCAACCGACCGCCGCCACCGCCATGACCGTGGCCGACGCGATTGAGGTCGCCCAGACCTGCACCTTGGCCGGTCGAACCGACCTGATCGCGGGCTTCCTCGAGGCGAGGGCCTCACCCGCCAAGGTGCGCAGCCAGTTGCTGGCTGCGCAGGCTGAAGCCAGCCCCGAGATCGTCAGCCGCATCGCCCCCGATGCCGCCGCATCCGCCGCCAGCAACCCGCTGCTCGATGCCGCGAAGCAGCTGGCTGCCAAGTCCGCATCACTGAAGAAGGAGATCTGAGATGCCCACCGTGTTTTCTGAATCGATGAACTTGGGCGACCTGCTCAAGTACGAGGCCCCGAACCTCTACTCGCGCGACCGCGTCACCGTGGTTGCAGGCCAAACCCTGCCGCTGGGCGCGGTCGTCGGGATGGTCACTGCCACGGGCAAGGTCAAGCAGATCGACCCCTCGGCCACTGACGGCAGTCAGTACGCCGCTGGCGTGCTGATGCAGGCCGTCGATGCCGCCCTGGCCGAACGTCCGGACGGTCTGATGGTGGCGCGTCACGCCATCGTCGCCGACCACGCGCTGCAGTGGCCCACCGGTATCACCACCGCCGAACAGCAGGCGGCCGTTGCCCAGCTCAAGGCGCTGGGTGTCCTCGTTCGCCAAGGAGTCTGACCATGCAGAACATCTTCGAAAACCCCGCCTTCTCGATGTCGGCGCTCACCGCCGCCATCAACTTCCTGCCCAACAACTACGACCGCCTGAGCGCAATGGGCCTGTTCGTCGACAAACCGCAGCGCTTTCGCTCGGTGATCGTCGAAGAGCAGAACGGTGTACTCACGCTGTTGCCGACAATGCCCCCGGGCTCGCCCGGCACCGTTGGCGTGCGCGGCAAGCGCAAGGTGCGCTCGTTCACCATCCCGCACATCCCCCACGACGACGTGATCCTGCCCGAGGAGGTTCAGGGCATCCGCGCCTTCGGTTCGGAGACGGAACTGCAGACCGTGGCAGGCGTGATGGCGCAGCACCTGCAGACGATGCGCAACAAGCACGCGATCACGCTGGAGCATCTGCGCTTCGGCGCGCTCAAGGGCCTGATCCTCGATGCTGACGGCAGCGTGATCTACAACCTCTACAACGAGTTCGAGATCACGCCCAAGGAGTTCGCCTTTGACATCGCCGATCCGGCCAACGGATTCGACGTCAAGAAGGCTTGCCTGGACGTCGCCCGCTACGTCGAGGACAACCTGCAGGGCGAACGGATGAGCGGCCTGCACGCGTTCGTGGGCGAGGACTTCTTCGACGCGCTCACCGGGCACGACGAGGTGAAGGCCGCTTACGACCGTTGGCAGGATGGCCAAGCGCTGCGCACCGATATGCGCGCGGGCTTTACTTTCGCCGGGATCACCTTCGAGGAGCATCGCGGCCGCGCCGTCGCGCCGGGCAGTGTTGTGCGCCGATTCGTCGAACCCGACGAAGGCCACATCCTGCCGCTAGGCACGATGGACACGTTCGCCACCTACTACGCGCCTGCCGACTTCAACGAGACAGCCAACACGGTGGCACTGCCGCTGTACGCGAAGCAGGAACCACGCAAGTTCGACCGGGGCACCGACCTGCACACGCAGGCCAACCCGCTACCTCTGTGCCACCGCCCGGCGCTGCTGGTCAAACTGGTCATGGGCGCTGGCGTATGAGTCTCGTCGCCCAGATCTACGAGTCGGCAGCGAGCGCTGGGTTGCTGAAGGAGTGCCTTTGGTATCCGTCGAACGGTGCGCCATCGCAACGGCATCAGGTCGGCTTTGCCGCGCCCGATGAATCCCTTCTCGACGGACTGGCCCTGAGCACCGACTACGAGATGACCTACCCGGCCACAGCGTTCGGGGGACTCGCTGCCCGCGAAGCCGTCGAAATCGATGGATCGTCATTCCAGGTGCGAGACATCCGGGCCGTGGGCGACGGCTCGGAGATCCGCGCCAAGCTCACCCGGCTTTGATCGGGAGGCTCGCCGATGGCTGACAACTCGATCCGCGAGCGGATTCTGCTGGCGGTGATGGCGGCGGCCCGTCCTGCGGCTGAGGCACTCGGAGCGACGCTGCACCGTTCGCCCACGGTGGCCATCAGCCGCGAGCAATGCCCCGCGCTGGCGGTGTTTCCCGAGTCGGAGTCCATCACTGAGCGCGCCAATGACCGCGTCACTCGCGAACTGACTGTTCGCGTCGTGGCTCTCGCTCGGGCCGTTCCACCCGCGTCTCCGGAAACTGAGGCCGACCGTCTGCTCACCGCCGCCCACGCTGCCTTGATGACGGACGGGAATCTCGGTGGCTTGGCGCTCGGCATCCGGGAACAGGAGAGCGAGTGGGAAGTCGAGGACGCCGATGCGGTGGCCGTGGCGCTTCCTGCGCGCTATCGCATCACGTACCGGACGCTGGCCAATGACCTTTCAACCCTTGGATGACCCCTATGACCCACCTTGTCTTGACAGGCCCGCACACCCATGCGGGCAAAGCGTATGGCATCGGTGACCGGATCGAGATCGACGCGACATCAGCCGACTGGTTGATCGCGCGCGGCATCGCCACGCCGGAGCCGACTGTCCCAGTCCCCGAACCCATCACTGACCCCGAACCCAAACCCCTCCAACGCAAGGAACCCAAGCAATGAGCACCTATGCAAGTTTTCAAGGCCGCGTCTTTCTCGGCAAGCGCGACATCGACGGCCTTCCCATCGAAGTGCGCTCGCCCGGCAACGTCGCCGAGCTGAAGCTCTCCCTCAAGACTGACGTGCTGGAGCACTACGAGAGCCAGACCGGCCAGCGCTCGCTGGATCACCGGATGGTCAAGCAGAAGTCCGCCACCGTGAACCTCACCATCGAGGAATTCACCAAGGAAAACCTGGCACTGGCTCTCTATGGCAATCACGTCGTCGGCACGCCGGGCACGGTCACCGCCGAGCCGGTGGGTGGTGCCACGCCGATTGCTGGCGACCGCTATTTCCTGGCCCACCCGAAGGTGTCGTCTCTGGTCGTGGTGGACTCTGCAGGCACGCCTGCCACGCTGACCCTCGGCACGAACTACACCGCTGATCCCGACTTCGGTGCCCTCCAGTTCCTGGACACCACCGGCTTCACTGCGCCGTTCAAGGCCAGCTATGCCTACGGAGTGGCCACCGAGATCGGCATCTTCACGCAGGCTCTGCCGGAACGCTTCCTGCGCCTCGAAGGCATCAACACCGCCCAGGGCAATGCCAAGGTGCTGGTCGAGCTCTACCGAGTGGCCTTCGATCCGCTGAAGGAAATCTCCTTCATCTCGGACGAGTACAACAAGTTCGAGTTGGAAGGCTCGCTGCTGGCTGACACCACCAAGCCCTTCGACGCGGTGCTGGGCCAGTTCGGCCGCATCGTGCAACTCTGATGGTGGCCACCATGAGTGATCTGGAGACCCTGATTCCGCAGTCGGTCGAGCTGGTGATCGATGGCGAGTCGTTGGCCATCAAGCCGTTGAAGGTTGGGCAGATGCCCGGCTTTCTGCGGGCGATCTCGCCGGTGATGCAGCAGCTCACCGCCACGAACATCGATTGGCTGGCGCTCTTCGGTGAACGTGGCGACGACCTGCTGTCGGCCATCGCCATCGCGGTCGGCAAACCCCGTGCGTGGGTCGACGAACTGGCCGCCGACGAGGCGATCCTGCTTGCGGCCAAGGTGATCGAGGTGAACGCCGATTTTTTTACCCGGACGGTGATGCCCAAGCTCGACGGTCTGTTCACCCAAGTGAAGCTGCCGCCCATCGTGAAGGCGGCGGCTGGTTCGATGCCGTCCAGCACCTGATCGAGCACGGGCACCGCCTGCCTGACATCCTCGACTACACCCTGGCGCAGGTGCGCGGCTTCGTCGCTGCGACGGCGCGCACCGATGCGGCCCGCGACGCACGGCTGCTGTCCGTGATTGCCATCGGCACGCGCGGCGATGCCCGCCACCTCGACCAAACCCTCGACCGACTCACCGACAAGGCAACCGACCGTGCCTGAAGACCATGCGCATTTCCGTTCAGATCGATAGCGCCGCTGCCCAGGCACAGTTGCGCCGTTGGGGTGGTGAGTTCAGAGACAAGGTCAAGAAGGCGGTGTCGCGGGCGATTGCCAGTGAGGCGGTCGAACTCAAGCAGGACGTGCGCAGCCACGTCGCCAGCCAGATGGCCGTGGTCAAGAAGTCGTTCCTCAAAGGCTTCAGCGCCAAGGTGCTGGACAAAGACCCGAACCGGCTGCCCGCGCTCTACGTGGGCTCGCGCATTCCGTGGTCGGGGATGCACGAGACCGGCGGCCTGATCGCCGGTCGGATGCTGATTCCACTGAACGGTCGGGTGGGCCGCAAGCGCTTCAAGGCGCAGGTGGCCGAGCTGATGCGCGGTGGCAATGCCTATTTCATCAAGAACGCTAAGGGAAACATCGTCCTGATGGCCGAGAACATCAAAGAGCACGACCGGCCACTGGCGGGCTTCAAGCGCCGTTATCGCAAGGCTGAGGGCATCAAGCGCATCAAGCGCGGTGCAGATATCCCGATTGCCGTGCTGGTGCCCAAGGTCGTGCTCAAGAAGCGCATCGATGTCGAGCGGCTGGTTGCGGGTCGCATCCCGCGTCTGGCGGCGGCGGTCGAGAAGCAGATCAGCACGGTGGATTGATTCATGGCCAAGCGAATTTCCATCCTAGTCGCCCTCGAAGGGGCCGACGACGGGCTCAAACGCGCCATCACGTCCGCCGAGCGCAGTCTCGGCGAGCTCTCGACCACCGCCAAGACCGCCGGGGCCAAGGCCGCCGCCGGAATGGCGGAGGTCAAGGCCGGGATGTCGGCTTTCGGCGATCAGGTGGCCACAGCCAAGACGCAGTTGCTGGCCTTCCTGTCGATCAACTGGGCCGCAGGCAAGGTGCAGGAGATCGTCCAGATCGCCGACGCCTGGAACATGATGTCCGCACGCTTGAAGCTGGCGACGGCGGGTCAGCGTGAGTTCACCACGGCGCAAGTGGCCCTGTTCGACATCGCCCAGCGCATCGGCGTGCCGATTCAGGAAACGGCCACCCTGTACGGCAAGCTCCAGCAGGCTGTGCGGATGCTGGGTGGCGAGCAGAAGGACGCACTGACGATCACCGAGAGCATCTCGCAGGCTCTACGCCTGTCGGGCGCATCGGCCACCGAAGCGCAGTCCTCCCTGCTGCAGTTCGGGCAGGCGCTCGCATCCGGGGTGCTTCGGGGCGAGGAATTCAACTCCGTCGTCGAAAACAGCCCCCGTCTGGCGCAGGCCCTGGCCGATGGCTTGAACGTGCCCATCGGACGGCTGCGCAAGCTGGCAGAAGAAGGCCGCTTGACCGCCGACGTGGTCGTCAACGCGTTGATGAGCCAGAAAGACAAGCTGGCCAGCGAGTACGCGCAGTTGCCGCAGACGGTGAGCCAAGCCTTCGAGCGGCTGCGCAATGCCTTCGGGCAGTGGATCAACCGGGTCGACGAATCAACCGGACTGACCAAGAAGCTGGCCGATGCGCTGACATTCCTCGCCAACAACCTGGACACGGTGATGCAGTGGTTGAAGCGCATTGCCGAGGTCGGTCTGGCCGTGCTGATCTACCGCCTGATTCCGGCGCTCATCACCGCGTGGCAGACCGCCGGTGCAGCGGCCGTCACCGCCGCCAGCGCCACCGCTGCCGCCTGGACGACGGCCAACCTGTCGGTGTCGGCGGCTGTGGCCAGCGTCGGTGTGCTCAAGACGGCGTTCGCCGTGCTGGGGGCCTTCCTGGTCGGTTGGGAGATCGGCACGTGGCTGTCCGAGAAATTTGAAATCGTCCGCAAGGCGGGCATCTTTATGGTCGAGATGCTGATGAAGGGCATCGAGCAGTTGCAATACCGCTGGGAAGTCTTCAAGGCGGTATTCACGTCGGACACCATCGAACAGGCCACCAAGCGCCACGAGGCCCGTCTCGCCGAGATGAACCAGATCTTCGCGCAGATGTACGCCGACGCGACCAAGGGGGCGGATGCGGCCAAGGGCGCGATGAACACGGCGGCGACGGCTGCGGAAGAGATCGCCAAGCGGCTCGAAGCCGTGCGTCAGGGCACCCAGGAAGCGGTCGGGCGCGGCATCGAAGCCGTCCACGGTGCCCTGGAGAAGCTGAAATCCCGCCTCGGTGAGGTCGAGCAGGCCGTCGGCAAGGCCAATCAGACCGTCAATGACGCCACCGCCAAAATGGCCGAGGCCTACAAGGGGCTGACGTCCATCATCGAGGCCAACCTGCTGCGGCAGATCGAGGCGGTGAAGGCGCGGTACCAGCAGGAACAGTCGGCGCTGGAAACGTCCAAGCAGTCCGAAGCCGCGCTGATCACCAAGTCGACGCAGTTACTGACCGATGCCCTCACGCAGCAGACCACGCTGCGGCGGCAGGCCACGAACGACGCGTTGAAGCTGATCGACGACGAGTCCCGGGCCAAGATCGAGGCAGCGCGCCGTGACGGACAGACCGAAGCCGAGCGCGCGGCCAACGTCCAGCGTGTCGAGAACGAAATCCTGGCCACCAAGCGCCAGACGATGACGCAGGCGCTGGCCGAGTATCGGCAGCACATCGACGCGCTCAACGCTGAGGCCAACCGGCATCTGGCTGAGATCAAGCGCATCGAAGAGGAGAAGCGCCAGCTTTCGATGACGACGGAAGAACGTGTCCGCGACATCCGTCGTCAGGGCATGACCGACTTCGAGGCCACGGAAGACCGTAAGCGTCAGATTGCCGAATACCAGGAGAAGGCCCGCGAGGCGCTGGCCAATGGCGAGTTCGAGCAGGCCCGGCAGCTCGCCCAGAAAGCGATGGACTTGGCCTCGCAGGTGGCCAGCTCGCAAACCAGTGAGGCCAAGCGCGGCGAAGACGCCCGCAAGCAGTCCGAACAGGCGGTGTCGCAGGTCACACAGCTGGAATCGCAGTCGCGCGACGCTTACCGCAAGCAGGAATACGCACAGGCCGAAGCCCTGATGCGACAAGCAGACGCGTTGCGCGCCGAACTGGCCCAGAAGACCAAGGATGCCGACGCACAGATCGCTCAGGGCAAGGACGGCGTCAATCAGGCCATCCAGCGCATCCGCGAGTCCGAGGAGATTCTCAACAAGACCCTGGATGCCGAAGCCAAGGCGCACCAGACGGCTGCACAGGCTGCGCTGACTGCGCGCGAGCAGATTCAGCAGACCCTCACGCAGACCGAAACCCAGATCGACCAGATCACCGCCAAGCTAAAAGACGGTCTGAAGGTCACGCTCGACGCCGACACCACGCGCTTCGACAAGGCCATCACCGATCTGGACAAGGCCATCGCCGAGAAGGAGCTCCTGCTCAAGATTCAGGCTGATTTACAGGAAGCTGAGAAGAAGCTGCAGCAGTACGAGCAACTGCTGAAAGAAGGCAAGACGCTGCCGGTCGATGCCGACGTGTCCAAAGCCAAGGAGGCGCTGGCCAAGCTCAAGACCTACGCCGACCAGAACTCGCAGTTCGAACTGAAGGTGGCCACCGAGAAGGCGCAGGCCGCGATCACCAACGTCGAGGGGATGATCAAGGCGCTGGATCGCATCCAGACCGAGTCGCGCCATCAGGTCAGCACCAATGCCGACGCGGCCCGCGCCGAGATCATGAGTCTCAACGGGGCCAACACTTCGAGTACCCACACGATCTACGTGCGCAAGGTGGAAGCAAACGCTACTGGCGGTTTGGTGGGCAGTGGCGTGCGTCGCTTCGCCGACGGCGGCGCGGTGGCCCCGGCTTTTCCCCGAATGAGCGGCGGCTCGGTTCCCGGCTCAGGCCACCACGACACGGTGCCGCGAACCTTGGATGCCGGGGCCTTCGTGATTCGCAAGGCTGCTGTGCAGAAGTATGGCGGCGGCGCACTCTCGCGTCTGGCCAATGGTGTGGCACGGTTTGCTACTGGCGGTGCGGTGATGCTGGGTGGCGGCAAACGCCCATCCGGCAACGACCCTGATGGCACGCCCAGCACACCAAAGAAGAACCGCGAAGCGGTCGAGGCGATGAAGATGATCGACCTCGGCCTGCAGGGGATGAACGAGTACACCAACTGGCTCCAGTGGAACTACGGTGCCTCCGTCAGTCTGGATATGCGCAGCAAGACGATGGAGAGCTACGGCAAGCAGGCCCAGCAGGATCGGCGTTCGTTGGAGGACTTCATCAGCCGCAAGACGCTCACCGGCAACGAGCGCCAGAACCTGGAGCGCATCAAACAGACGTGGCGGCAGGCGATGGCCCAGCCGCTGCTCTGGGGCAAAGACCTGGAGCGCGAGCTGATCGACTACATGGAGCAGAACCAGGGCGAGTTCTACCGGCGCGGTGGCATGGCCAAGTCCGATACCGTCCCGGCGATGCTCACCCCGGGCGAGTTCGTTGTGAACAAGGATGCCGTGTCCCGTTACGGCGCAGGCTTCTTCGAGGCGATCAACAACCTGTCCGCCCCGGCGCAAGCCCTAGCCGGTCGCGCGCTTGCAGGCGTTCAGGGCTTCGCCACGGGCGGCTTGGTGCAACCCACTGGGTCGCAGCTGGCACGCCCAGTGTTGGCAGCGGATGCCGGGCCCAGCCGCACGGTGCGTGTGGAGCTGTCCTCCGGCGACCGCAAGGTCAATGCCTCCATCGATGCGCGCGACGAATCGCGCCTTCTGCAACTTCTTGACGCTGCCCGAACCCGGGCGGTCTGAGTCTATTCCGATGCAACTGAAGAACCTCACCGATGAGGTGGCCTTGCTGCTGCCCGACGATTTGCTGTGGAGCGATGAGCACGCGTGGTCGCCCGCCGTGGCGTCAACGTCCTACCTCATCACGGGTGCCTTGCTGATCCAGTCCGCCACCCGGCAGGCCGGTCGCCCCATCACGCTGGTGGGTGCGCCCGACATGGCCTGGGTCACGCGCGCCACGGTCGAGCAGTTGCGCGGCTGGGCGGCGACTCCGGTCGGCAACACCAATGGCCGCTTTGCCTTGACCCTCAAAGATGGCCGCTTCTTCACCGTGGCCTTCCGCCACGCAGAAACGGCCATCGAAGCTGAACCGGTGCTGGGCATCCCGGCCCGTGCCGACACCGACTTCTATCGCCTGACCCTTCGATTCCTGGAGATCTGAAATGCCGATCCAATCCGGCGACGTGAAACTGCTGAAGTCCGCCGTGATGGCGGATGTGCCCGAGGGCGGTGGCGCACCCACGGGCAATACCATTGCCGATGGTGTCTCGAACGCCATCTTTCCTGACATCTCCGAGCTGGATCGCGCCGGTGGCCGGGTCAACCTGCGCAAGTCCTTCGTCTCGGTGCAGACCGACGACACCGACACCTACTTCGGTGCCAACGTGATCGTGGCCGAGCCGCCACTGGATGCCCGGGTCAGCGTCACGCTGTTCAGCACCGAAAAGACCTTCGATACCCGCGAGCAGGCGCAAGTCCGCATCGAGGCCTACCTCAACAAGGGCCCGGAGTGGGCGGGCTACCTGTTCGAGAACCACATCGCGGGCCAGCGCGTCATTCAGCTCTTTCAGCGCACGACCGACACCGTTCCCAATGTCGGCCAGACCCTGGTCTTGATCGAGAACGAGGGGCTGGGCACCCAGAAGGAGCAGTACATCCGGGCCACCTCGGTGTCCGTTGTCGAGCGCACCTTCACCTACGACGGCGACAAGGACTACAAGGCCAGCATCGTCACGGTCGACATCAGCGACGCGCTGCGTTACGACTTCACCGGCTCGCCCGCAAGTCGCACGTTCACTCGCGCCGCGAGTAGCACTAAGACGCGCGACACGGTCGTGGCGGACGCCGGAACCTACGTCGGGGTGGTACCGCTGACGCAGGCCGCCGCCGTCGGCGATTTCCCGATCAAGGGCACCTCGATCTACACGCAGTTGGTGCCGAGCGCGCAAACCGAGACGCCGATCTCCTTCGTTCCTCCCTACGCGGCCGCCGGATTGCCGGTGCCCGGGGCCGTTGCGGTGAGCTACACGGCTAGCCACGCCTGGACGACCAGCATCAAATTCAACCTGCCGGGCGGTTGCTTGCCGGGGTCACTGACCATCGCCACCGACGGCATCACGATCTTCGATGACGCGGGTCTGCTCAAGACGGCCAGCGGGACGATGGGCACCATCGACTACGCCAACGGCATCCTGGCCTTGAACTCGGGGACGATGTCGAACGCGAAGGCGGTCACCTACACGCCAGCCGCGCAGATTTTGCGTGCGCCGCAAAGCTCGGAGATCCCGGTCACGCCCGAGTCGCGCAGCCAGTCCTACGTGGGCACGGTCAACCCGGTGCCGCAGCCCGGCACGCTGTCGATCAGCTACATGGCCCAGGGTCGCTGGTACGTTTTGTCCGACAGTGGCAACGGTTCGCTCAAAGGATTGGACGCCAGCTACGGCGCGGGCACATTCAACCGGAACACCGGGGCCTTCGTGGTGACGCTGGGGGCGCTGCCCGACGTGGGCAGTTCGCTGGTGTTGACCTGGAATGTGCCGACACAGGAGACGCAGCAGCCATCCACCACCCTGAAGGCCGCCCAGAGCCTTGCCTTGAACCCGCCCACAGGGACAGCAGTGCAACCAGGGTCGCTCACCGTGTCCTGGGAGTACGGCGGAACCAAAACGGCAACGGCGGCCACGTCGGGCGTGCTGTCGGGGGCCGCCACTGGCAATCTGAGCGTTGCGCAGAACCGCGTGGACTTCGCTCCCAATGTGCTGCCAGCGGTGGGCACGCAACTCACCGTGAGCTACGTCGCAGGCCCGAAGCAGGAGGACTCGTTTGCGCACCCCTCGCGCAATGGCACGGGCACGCTGCCAGTCACCGCGACCCTTGGGGCCATTGAGCCCGGGTCGTTGGAGGTCGAGTGGAACACGCTGACCGACACTTCGGTGCTGGGCGCGTACACCTTCCAGCAGTTGATGGAGATGGGCGTGGCTTTCGCGTGGCGCGACCCGACCCAGATCGCCCGAGACGATGGCGCTGGCAACGTCGTCCTCAACGGCGCGAGCATTGGAACTGTCAACTACGCGACCGGCGCGGTGGTATTCAACCCGGACGTGAACATCCAGATTCCACGCCCGAACTACACCGCTGTTGCCATCGCTGGCATCGGACGCTGGCGACTGAACTACGGTGGCATTTCCTATGTCGCCGCGCCATCGCTATACCCAAACGACGAGTCCGGCTACGTCAAGCTGCGCTACAACAGCGCGGGCTCGACCAGCAACCACTCGGAGACCTTCCAGTTTCTACCGGCGTTCAAGCTGGTGCCGGGGGTCAATGCTCAGGTGGTGACGGGCACGGTGCTTCTCTCCATCAGTGGCGCGCAGCCGTGGGGCGACAACGGCCAGGGCACCCTGCGCGAGTTCACCACCAGTGGCTGGGTCACGCGCGGCACGATCAACTATCTGTCCGGGGACGTGGCGCTGACGTCCTGGACGGCGGGCACGAACAACGCCATCACCCGTGCCAGTTGCGTGACCACGGTCGGCGAGAACATCTCCAGCGAGTTTGTGTTTCGCACTGGCGCGGCACCGCTTCGTCCTGGATCGCTGTCGATCCAGTACGCCCGCGCGGTTGGTGGCACGCAAAACGTGACGGCCGGGATTGACGGCAAGATAGAGGCAACCGGCATCAGCGGCAGCGTCGATTACGAAACCGGTCTGGTGCGCGTGCGCTTCGGAACGATGGTCACGGCGGTCGGGAACGAGAGCCAGCCTTGGTACGCCGCCGACCGGGTGGGCTCGGACGGCAAGATCTTCCGGCCCGAGCCGGTGGCTGCATCCAGCGTGCGCTACAGCGCCGTCGCATACAGCTATCTGCCTCTGGATGCCGATCTACTGGGCATCGATCCGGTGCGCCTGCCCAGCGATGGGCGCGTGCCGATCTTTCGCCCGGGCGGTTTCGCCGTGGTGGGCCACACCGGCAAGATCACAACCTCGGTCAGCAACGGCCAGACCATCAACTGCGCGCGGGTGCGCCTGTCGCGTGTGCGCGTCGTTGGCCACGACGGGGTGGTGATCCATACCGGGTACGCCACCGATCTGGAAGCGGGCACCGTCACCTTCACCAACGTGGCGGGCTACAGCCAGCCCGTGACCATCGAGCACCGCATCGAGGACATGGCCGTCGTGCGCGACGTGCAGATCAGCGGAGAGATCAGCTTCACCCGTGCGCTGACTCACGAATATCCCTTGGGGAGTCACGTCTCCAGCGCCCTGGTCGCCGGTGACCTGTTCGCCCGAGTCAACCTCGTCTTTGACCAGGCAACGTGGAACGGCGCATGGTCGGATGCGCTGTCTGGAAGCTCGGCGACGGCGACTTTCAACAACACCCAGTACCCGATCCGCGTGACCAATCGTGGCGCGCTGACCGAGCGCTGGATCGTGCGCTTGACCAACAGCACCTCGTTCGAGGTCATCGGCGAAAACGTCGGCGTGATCGCCACGGGCAACACCAGCGCGGATTGCGCACCCAACAACCCAGCCACTGGCGTGCCGTATTTCCATTTGCCCGCGCTCGGCTGGGGCAATGGCTGGGCCACCGGCAACGTGCTGCGCTTCAACACCATTGGCGCGCAGTTCCCGGTCTGGGTAGTGCGCACCGTCCAGCAGGGGCCGGAATCCGTGCCCGACGACAACTTCACGTTGCTGATTCGCGGCGACGTTGACACCCCTTGAACCGTAGACAGGAACCATTGAAATGACTGACCTGACCGTCAAATACTTCAACAGCGGCATGACCGGCGCACCGCAGATCGCCAACAACTGGGGCGATCTGGTGACGATGCTCGATGCCTGCCTCGTCAACGGCTTCGCCTTGAAGGCCATCGACACGCTGACCTTCGCCAATGGCATCGCCACGGCCACCATTTCCACCGGCCATGCCTACCGGCCTTTTCAGGTGGTCGAGATCGCTGGAGCCGAGCAGCCGGAGTACAACGGCTCATTCCGCGTGCTGACGACGACCACGACCGCATTCACTTACGCGGTGACGGGCGCGCCGGTGTCGCCCGCAACGACTACCACGAATCTGAGCGCCAAGGTGGCGTCGCTCGGATGGGAAAAGCCGTTCGCGGGAACGGGCAAGGCCGCCTACCGCAGCAAGAACCCGCTGTCGCCGCAGAACATCCTGCTGATCGACAACAGCCTCAAGACCCCCGGCTACACCACTACCTGGGCCAAGTGGGCGAATGTCGGCATCGTGGAAGACCTGTCGGACATCGACACCATCGTCGGCGCACAGGCCCCCTATGACCCGAACAACCCGACGCAGAACTGGAAGCAAGTTCAAGCAGGCCAGTGGGGTTGGTACAAGTGGTACCACGGGCGCACAAGCGGCTACGACAACTCTGGTGACAGCGGCGGGGGCAACCGCAACTGGGTGCTCATTGGCGATGATCGTCTGTTCTTTTTGTTCTGCAGCAATGCCGCCGGATACGGTTGGTATGGGCGAAGCTCGTATTGCTTCGGCGACATCAGCAGCTTCAAGCCCGGCGACAACTACGGCACCTTGCTCTGCGCTGAAGACCTCTACTGGAGCAACAGCAACAGCGGCTACTCAAGCTACCCGGGCCAGTACAACGGCTACGGGCTGGTTTCGTCCCTGGACTTCACGGGCAAGGTGTTGCTGCGCAATCACACCCAGCTCGGCAACCCAGTGCGCTTCGGGCTAACGTCCCTGAACACCAACAACGGCCAGCAGATCTGCGGCCGGGGGCCGACACCGTTCCCGAACGGGGCGGACTACAGCTTGTGGCTGCTGCCCACCTACGTGCGGCAGGAGGACGGCCATATGCGCGGCATCCTGCCGGGGATGCTGTGGATGCCCCAAGACCGCCCCTACAGCGATCAGACCATCGTGGACAACGTGGTCGGTCAGGCGGGCAAGCGCTTCCTGCTGGTCAGGACGCAGTACAGCTCGGAGACTGAGGGCGCGCAGATCGCGTTCGACATCACCGGGCCGTGGAGGTAAGCCATGAGCTACCCGCTGAGCGAAACCTTCGCCACGGCTCCCGCGCCCGGTTACACCGCAGTCCTGGGCGGAATGTCCGCGATCCACAACAGCGCACTGCAGGCCATCGACATCTCGGCTCCCAACGCCCAGTCCATCCTGCGCTTCAACGAAACCGCCCACGGCGACTTCTGGTTCGAGGCGGACGTCGAGTTTCTGACCGACCCGAGTGCGCGCAAGCACCTCGGCTTGTGGATGACCACCGGCAACGGTTCAGAGGGCTACCGGTTCGCGCACATTGACGGTGCCTGGAGCGTGACTCGGTGGAACAGCGCCTTCGGCGACGGTGCGGCAGTGACGGGCGGCGTCAATGATGGAGCCAAGCCGGTCGCCGGTGTTGCCGACGCGGCACCGACTTTCAACGTCGGCCAGCGCTTGACCCTGCGTTGCGAGGTCATCGTCGGAGCCTTCGATGCCAACGGTGTGCCGTGGGCGCGCCTGATCCAATTCAAAGCCGGTGGCGTGCTGATGTTCCAAGTCGGGGATGCCGCTTACCGGGGCAAGCTGATCCCGGGCGTGTTCCTGTACGGGGCCACTGCGCGCGTCCACGCCATTGCCGGTGACACACCGTCGGGGCTGCCTGGGTTTCCCGTGACCGTGGGCGTGAATGCCGCCGATGACCTGTTGCCGCTGGCTGGTGGATCGACCTCGGTGCTGCCCAACCCCGCCGCCGACATCGGCGTTAACGCCGACTGCGACCTGATGCGCTTGAACAGCCCCAACTCTGAGCTGTGGAGCCGGAGCGGCGGTTACGACTGGTACTTCCACTCGATTCCGAATGGCCGCAAGGACATCCACTTCAGTGGCCACGGCGTGATTGCCGGAACGGTCAAGGAGAAGGGCCAGCCTGACCAGCCCCTGGTGCGGCGGGTGCAACTCATCAGCGAGAACACCCGCGTCCTGGTGGCCGAGACCTGGAGCGACACCACGGGCGCGTACCGGTTCGAGCTCATCGACCCGTCCCAGCGCTACACCGTGGTCAGCTACGACTACAAACAGATGTACCGCGCCGTGATCGCGGACAACCTTCACCCGGAGATGATGCCGTGACCGTTGCGATCACAGTCGAACACAACGAGGCGCGGCTGGCGGGCACCCTGGCATTCCTGGATGCGGGTAGCAACCCGGCGCGCCTGCGCATCTACGGCGGCACGCGACCCGCTACCCCTGCGACGACGCCTGCGAGCGCAATGCTGGTCGAGATCAGGCTGACCAAACCCGCAGGCACCATTGCAGGCGGGCTGCTCACGCTGACGCAGCAGGAGGATGGTCTGATCACCAGCACAGGCGTCGCCACGTGGGCGCGGCTGGTCAACGGCAATGACGTGACCGCCCTGGATCTGGACTGCAGCGGCACCGACGGCAGCGGCGACGTGAAGCTGGCCAGCACCAACCTCTATCTGGGCGGTGATGCCCGGATGGTGTCGGCGATCCTGGGGTAAGCCGTGCCGAGCGTAACCAGCGAACTGACGCTGGCCGTCACGCTGCCAGCGCCTGAGGTTAGCATCGAGATCGGGCCACCGCTGGTCGACCTGCTGTTCGACCAACCCGCCGCCGTCGACGCCAATTTGGTGTTCGGGGCAGGCTTCGTTGCTCCGCGTGACGACGTGGTGGTGCTGGCCAGCCTGCCGCTGCCAGTCGTCTCGATCAAATTCATTCCCCCGGCGCGGGCAGAACTGCTGGCAGAGCTACCGGCGCTAACGGTCAGCACGTTGCTGCTGCGCCCAAGCGTTCCTCTGAGTGTCGTCGGCGCAAGCCTTCCTGGTGTCGTGTTCTCAGGTGAAGTCAGGTACTACTCGCGCACTCAGCGACCGACAGTGGGCCAGACCGCGCACCCTTGGCAGGTGGCGAGGCAGACCGAGGATGGTGCCGCGCAGGGCCAGCAGGACGCCGCCGCAACGCCCGCTGGATGGGCCGCATTCTGGCGGCGTACCTTGGGTATTCCTCAAGGCATCGAGCACAAGTTGCCACCGGTGCTGGCGGCCGCGCCGGAGCAACGCGGCGCACGCCACCAGGACGCCACGCGCCTACAGGACTTGACGTGGTTCGCACACCAGGACGCCACGCGTTTCGAAGCGGCCCGACGCGGTCTGTTCCAGAACGCAGGCCCACTGCGAGATGCCACGCTGTTTCGGCATCAGGACGGTGACCGCACCAAGCGCGCGGGGCGGGTGATCTTCTGGCAGGTCTCGCGGCTGCTCACCAAGCGTCAAGGGAGTGACTTTCAGAGTGCCACCCCGTCACTCAAGGGGTGGCGTGGCCGGTATCAGGACGCTGTGCCACCACCGCCGGGGATCAGCGTCTGGGTGGTTCCACAACCGCCAGCACCGACACCTTGCTACACGCCGAACGCACACCTGCTGTTTGCGGTGCTGGTACCGGCGGATAGCCACCTGCTTTTCGTTTGTGAAAACCATATCACCCAGCCGCCGCCCGATGGCGAGCCGGTGGTCGTTCCTGTTCGGAGGGTCTATTTCGTGATCAACAACGTGACCCTGTACCGCGCGTCTGATGGCGCGCCGGTGCCGGTGTTCAACCTCTCGCTGTCGCTGGACGCCGCATCTTGGGCGTGGGGCTTCGATGCGGTGTTACCGGCCAGGGCAGAGGCTTTGGTTGCCCCCGGCAGCACATCGGGGCCCGTCGAACTCGTGGCCAGCGTCAACGGCACCACCTTCCGTGTGCTCGCCGAGAGCATCAGCCGCGAGCGCAGCTTTGGCGATGCCAGCATCCGAATCTCCGGTCGGGGTCACAACGCAGTGCTGGCTGCACCCTACGCGCCGGTGATGACGTTCTCGAACACCGAGGGCCGCACCGCGCGGCAGTTGATGGACGACGTGCTCACGGTCAACGGCATCCCGCTGGGCTGGGCGGTCGATTGGGGCCTGACGGACTGGAATGTCCCGGCTGGAGCGTTCGCGCAGCAGGGATCGTGGATCGATGCATTGACGGCCATCGCTGGCGCTGCGGGGGGCTACCTGATCCCGCACCCTTCAGCGCAAAGCATTCGCGTGCGCCATCGATACCCGGTGGCCCCTTGGGAATGGAACACGGTCACGCCGGATTTCGTGCTGCCCGTCGATGCGGTCGCCCGCGAGTCGCTGCGCTGGTTGGAAAAGCCCGCGTACAACCGCGTGTTCGTTTCCGGACAGGATGTCGGCGTGCTCGGGCAGGTGACCCGGGCCGGGACTGCCGGAGATGTGCTGGCACCGATGGTCGTCGATCCGTTGATCACCGAGGCCGCCGCCGCGCGTCAGCGTGGCATCGCAGTGCTTGCCGACACCGGTCAACAGCTCGAGGTCAGCCTGCGCCTGCCGGTGCTCGCCGAGACCGGGATCATCGAGCCCGGCGCGTTCGTGGAGTACCAGGACGGCAGCATCACGCGGCTGGGCCTCGTCCGTGCGACGCAGGTGGAAGCCGGGATGCCCGAGGTCTGGCAGACGCTGGGAGTGCAGGCCTATGCATAACCTCTACGAGCAGTTTCGCCAGCTCATCCCCGACCCGCCGCTGCAGGCGGGCACCGTGATCGACGTCGGCTCTGGCGTGGTCACGGTCGCATTGCCTGGAGGTGGCCGTATCAAGGCGCGTGGCTCTGCGGCCCTCGGCCAGAAGGTGTTCGTGCGCGACGACGCCATCGAAGGCATCGCCCCCAGCTTGACGCTGGAAATCATCGAAATCTGAAACCCAACTGATTCAACCCTGAGACCCGCCCTGATGCACACGCGTCGGGCGGGTTTCGCATTTTTGGAGCACGCAAATGAACGCACCGACTGTGACGGAGGGCATGGTGACCATGCCCAAGGACGAATTCGAAGAACTGCTGGAGCGCGTCGCCGAACGCGGCGCTCGCCACGCGCTGGCTGATGTGGGCCTCGATGGCGAAGACGCGGCCAACGACATCCGCGAGCTGCGGGGCCTGCTGGAGGCCTTCAACACGGCCAAGCACACTGCGTGGCTGACCGTGGTCAAGATGGTCACCACCGGATTCCTGCTGGCGCTGGTCGCGGGCGCAATCATCAAACTCAAGGTGTTCGGAGGTGGTCAATGATCGAGACCTTGCTCGGTGGCCTCCTTGGAGGGGCCTTCCGTCTCGCGCCCGAACTGCTCAAGTGGCTCGACCGAAAAGGCGAGCGTGGCCACGAACTGGCGATGCAGGACAAGGCGCTGGAGTTCGAAAAGTTGCGCGGCGCGCAGCGGATGGCCGAAATCGGCGCGAGCGCCGATGCGGCGTGGAACGTCGGGGCCATCGATGCGCTGCGCGACGCCGTCCGCACCCAGGGTGAGAAGACCGACGTGCGCTGGGCCGACGCACTGTCGTGCAGCGTGCGACCGGTGATCACCTACTGGTTCATGGCGCTGTACTGCGCGGCCAAGACGGCTGCTTTTGCGGCCGCCATGACCGCTGGCGCTGGTTGGGGCACGGCCATCCTGCACGCGTGGACAGAAGCTGATCAGGCGCTGTGGGCCGGTGTGCTGAACTTCTGGTTCCTCGGACGCGTGTTCGACCGGGTGCGCTCGTGAGCGAAGTGCCGAAAACGGCCATCGAGCTGGCCAAGCGCTTCGAAGGGTTCCACCGGGTGCCGAAGGCCGATCCTGGACGGGCGCATCCGTACATCTGCCCAGCGGGCTACTGGACGATTGGCTACGGTCATCTGTGCCAGCCGACGCACCCGCCGGTCACGGAGACCGAAGCCGAGGTCTATCTGGCGCGCGACCTGCATACAGCGCTCACCGCGACGCTGCGTTACTGCCCGGTGCTTGCCGCCGAACCCGAAGGGCGACTTTCGGCCATCGTGGACTTCACCTTCAACCTTGGCGCAGGACGGCTGCAGACGTCGACGCTACGGCGGCGTATCAACCAGAGGGACTGGGAGGGCGCGGCACGTGAGTTGCTGCGCTGGGTCAATGGCGGGGGGAGGGTCTTGCCAGGGCTCGTGGCACGCCGAACGTGCGAAGTGGCACTGTTGCGATAGGCGCAGGAATGGCGAGCCCGATGATGAAACGACAACGTTGCATCGGGCAAACCTTTAATGATATCAGGCCTCGCCAGAGGTCTGCATCCTCCGGTAAAATCACTGTTTAGAGGGGCTCAATCAATGACTGTTTTCACCATAGGCTACGAAGGACTGGACATCGACGCGTTCATGTCGCTGCTCGCTGAGCACGGCATCGAGACCGTCGTGGACATCCGCGAGCTGCCCCTGTCGCGCAAGCCTGGGTTTTCGAAGAAGGCGCTGGCCAACGTCCTGAATCTTTCTGGCCTCGAGTACGTTCACATGGTCGCGCTGGGTTGCCCGAAGCTGGTGCGTGATCGCTACCGGGAAGACGGCAACTGGAAGCGCTACACCGACGGTTTCCTGAAGCATCTCAAGACGCAGAGAGCAGCCATCGACGAGCTCTCGGAGTTGGCCGCTTCGTCGAACTGTGCGCTGCTTTGCTACGAAGCCGATTTCAATTTCTGCCACCGTTCGATGGTGGCCAATGCCGTTCGGGATGCCGGTGGTGCGGACGTCGAGCACATCACGGCGGCGGCCACTAAAACAGCGAGCCCTGCCTCACTTCGACTGGCTTTCGCTTAGGCGGGTAGACCAAGCTGATGATCAGCCACTGGTCTTGGAACCGGTGCTGATTGCCCATCAGGAACATCAAGTCTTTGCCGCCGAGTTGGCCTTCGAGCTTGGCGCGAAACGGGGCCTCCCAATCGACGCCGTGGTCGCGGCGGCAGTTCCAGAATAGCGCGCCAGCTTCCCAGTCGACTATCTTGTGCTTGTGCTCCTTTTCGCCTTCCGGCGTGTCGCACACGTACCGGTAGTGGAAGTCGAATGGCACCTTGCGCAGTTCCTTCACCTGCCGCTTCGCTTCGGCCTCAGAGAAGAGATCGCCTTGCATCTGCTCGCGCATCAGCTTCTCTTTTTCCTCGTCCGTCCACTCCTGGTGTCGAGCCTTCGTGATGTCGAGACCGAGCAGCCTCTTGGGGCGCAGAAGCGCAATGGATAGACCGTCATTCAGACGACCGGCATCGATAGCGTCAACGCTGTCGAACGCGGGAATCTTGTCCAGCCACTCCCACCGGGCAGACCATTCCTTCTTTGTGTCGATCACGTCCCCGCAGGCAATCGTGTCGACGTAGAGTTTGTGGCTCTCAGGCCGATGATCTTTGTTGGCCTTCTCGACCCGAACATCGATCCACTGCCACTTCTTGAACTGTTGGCCTTCTTCGATCATCCGAAACGGCACGGGGTAGAGACGCCGCATCACACCGTCTTGGCTGATGCCAGCGATGCAAGATGTCTCGACGTACTGAGCGCTTGGCGACGGATAGGTTTTCGCCAAAATCAGAATGCGCTCGACTCGATCTAGTGCCATTGGTCGCCTCCGTGCTCCTTCTCACCAGTTCCCGTATTCGAAAGTCACAAGTACTCGGCCATCAACCTCAATACTCGCTTAAATTCATCGTCGGCACCTCCACCACCGCGACGTGTTCCGCCCAATGTCGCCGTAGTATTTTTCTTGAAACTGTCGTAGCTGTAGCCATAGGCGCCGCGCCCAAAATTTCCGCTCTGACCTGTGATCCATGTAGTCAGGTCATTTTGCAGCCTCCTGTGAGCAGCAACATCAAAGGGCAATGTCGGATCTGCACCCTGAATTGTTGGAATGTGAGCCGGAAACGCCGCCAAGAATTCCTGACTAACGCCGATTGCTTGTGTCACGTGCCCGCGAGTCCCATCAGACTGGCCAATTCCCTTTTGAAGAATGCCCCACGCGAGGTGTGAAAAGCGAGCATAGTCTTTGACTTCAGCCAAACACTTCTTGTAGAACCATTCCTTTGACTTGAGTGCCATCGTCATACCCTTTGGAAGAAGAAAGCCACGTGACACGTGGCGTGGAAAAATCTCCGAATTCGGAGAACGAAAAAATTAACTACTACGGGGAGTTATCTCGACATAGCCAATCAAGTCAGCCGAGTAGCTTCCATCTCCGTTTGCTGCACCCTTATGCTTAAGTTCTCGCTGCAGCGTTGGCTCAACTGCCTGTGAAAACAGATGGAGTCGCTGATCCGGAGTGAATCTCGGCGTGGCTGTCGGTGCCTGCAGGTAGCGTTCACATTGCCGTTCCACCGCAGGCACACGAGTGCCGTCTTGCTTGACCGCAATTGGTTGAATCACCACGCGGCGCTCTCCGTTCTTGCCGGAGGTCTCGACCATCCAAAACGACAGCAGTACTGGGTCGTCGACGTCGGCCGCAACAGCAATTCCAAGATCTTCCGGCGGCACGATGCGCCAGCGGCCAAGCTCTTCCTGCACGAGTGGGTGATCCAGCCCCATCAGCTCCACGTTGTCGTTACTCGTTGCCGTCTCTCGGTTCAATGTGAAGCGGGCCTTGCGCGCACCATCGACGGCCACAAGGTCATAGGTCTCGTCGTCCACCTTGACGAGTCGCTGCTGTCGATCTGTCACTGCTGCCGACATGAACCGCACCAATCGATCCAGACTGGAGGACACATCAGAGAAGGGTTTGTAGTCATCGAGACTGAAGCCTTCTAGGTCTTGGAACAAGTCAAACACGACCTGCCGCGCTTCACGCGAATTCGATAGGGCAGCTTCCAGTTCCACCTTTGTCCGCTTGAGCTCGGGGTCTGACAGCGCCTCTTGGTACAGGCGGTCGTAGTTAAGCCGCTCGGAGAGTTGGCCAAGAATCTGTGCACGCAGGTCTTCGGCGACGTTGCCTTGGTCATCGACCTTGCCGACCGTCTTGGCGATTTCCACCAGCTTCTCGTCCAGCATCAGGAAGATGCGGCCTTCGATGGTGTCGGACAGCACAAGGTTGTAGACCTGTGCCGTGTGGTTCTGTCCGTAGCGGTGGATGCGGCCGATGCGCTGCTCCACATCCATCGGGTTCCACGGCAAGTCGAAGTTGAACAGGATGCGCGCGAACTGCAGGTTGATGCCTTCACGGCCAGCCGCCGTACAAACCAGCACGCGCGGGCCATCCTTCTGCCGGAAGCGGCGCTCGGCTGCAACCTTGGCACCGTGATCACCACCACGCAGCACCGCCACGCCCTGGCCGGGGAATGTCTGGTCGATCTCCCTCGCAATCAAGTCCACCGTGCCGAGGTAGGTGGCAAAAACGACGATTTTTTCGCTCGGGTTCTGCCGCCATAGGATGCCCAGGCCGTCGAGCAGCTTCTGCGCCTTGGTCTCGCGCTGCTGCGGGAAGACCTTAAGTAGATCGCCAATGCGCAGCCGTTCTTCGGGTAGATGCAGTTCCACGACAGCAGATGCGGCTTCTTCAGCGTGGACAGCTCCATATTCGCTGCCATAAGGGTCGGAGGCCAGTTCCAGCGCTTCCTCGTCCAGCTTCTTGACCAGTCGATACTTGAGATCGGCCAGCACACGGTCCACCTCGCTCCGGCCGATGCTGTCGCGTGCGAGGTTGAATTCTTCATGGATCAGCTCGCGGGCTTCATCGGTCAGCCGCTCACGCCCCTCGATGTCCAGGTCTTTATCCCGCAGAAATGCCTCGTGCAGCGTCAACATCAGCAGACGGCGCTTCATGGTGCGCCGCACGGCGGCGAAGCTCGACGCAGCAATCTTCTGGAAGATGGCCATCAAGAAGCCGAGGGCACGCCCCTGGCCGCCCTGGCGACGCGCAAGGTCGAAGCCGTCCTCCAGGTACTCGCGCAGCTTCTCGTAGAAGATGCGCTCCTCCGGGCCCATCAGGAAGGACTCGGTATGCACCCAGCGTCGTGCAAACAGCGGCGAACCATCCGGCTGACAGGCGTCCGCCTTCGTGCGACGGAACATCACCGTGTTCAAGCGGTGCCGGTGTTCCAGCATTTCCTCGGGGCTGCCGAATAGCGTCGGGTTCAGCAGTTGCGCCAGCATCCAGAACTGGAAGTGATTGCCCTGGTGAGGCGTCGCCGAAAGCAGCATCAGGTCGCGGGAATGGTCTTTCAGCGCTTCAGCCAGCTTGTAGTTCTCGGTCTTCCTGACCTTGCCGCCATTGCGGTATGCCGTGAGGTGATGCGCTTCGTCGAACACCACCAGATCCCAACGCGGCGCATCCAGCAGGCGCTTGATGCGCGCCGGGCGCTTCAGGGTGTCGATGCTGGCGATCAGTCGGTCGTGCTTGGCGAAGGCGTTGGTCTTGCGGTCAGTGATGTCGCCCTCGGAGCCGAACACCTCGAAGTCGAGGTTGAACACTTCGTTCAGCTCGCGGTGCCAGTTGTTCACCAGACCCGCAGGCACCACCATCAGCGCCCGGGTCAGTTCGCCCCGGCTGGCCAGCTCCCGAAGAATGAGTGCCGTCTCGATGGTCTTGCCCAGCCCGACCTCGTCGGCGATGAGGTAGCGTCTGGGCGACGCGGTGGCAATACGGTGCGTCAGCACCACCTGATGGGGAAGCAGATCGATCTTGGCTGACGTCAGCGCCGACGCGCTCTCCATCACCGGCAGGGCGTGCGCTTCGTAGGAGAGCCACGCCTTGCGTGCGCGGTCGGCGTTGCCATCGACCGCACGCAAGATGCGTTCGGTGCGAGAGAGTTGGCGGCGAACCGAGCCAACCGGCACACGGCGCTCACCAACGCCGAAAAACGCACGCAGGTAGCCATCGCGCGCCGGATCAAGAACTACGCCTTGGCCGAATTCGTGATGGGTGATCCGTTCGCCGGGCTGGAGCTGAGTCTCTACTTCCACGCGCCGACCTCAGGTGATCCGCAAATGGAACAAGCCAGCAGGCTTGCTGCCTTCGCGGAGCAGGATCTCCTGCGGATATTCGTTGGCCTCGCCCCACAGAATGCGGCCGAACGCGAGCAGGCGGTCGCTATGCGGTGCAGCGCAGCGCCACTCAACCGAGTCGCTGGCGGGATGAAACTTGATCCGTCCGAGACCTGATGGCAGCCAAAAGATCAAGGACGCTTCACCCTCGTAGTAGGACTGAAATGACAGGATCGCATCCTTGACCCCATCGCCAAGCCACGTCTCGGCGTCCTCGGGCGTCAGCAGATCCAGGCCGCCTTCCAGCCCGGCAACGACGAGTGTGTTGTTGCCATTGCTCGGCAGGTCGTCGGGCCAATGGCCCGCCGCCTGCAAGAACTGGCGCAAGCTCCAGACCTCGCTGGCCGCGCATACCTGATTGCGGGCCTCTTCGTCCCAAACCCAGCTGGTGCCGCGCCGCTGCCACACCGTATCGAGCAGTTGCTTCATAGCTCGTACTCCTCAAACAGCGTGCCCTGCGTCGGCTTGACCGCCTGAGTCGCCGCCCAGCCGTTGTAGATCGAGACCGCACGCGAGGCCGCATTGCGACTAGCCTGATCGGGGCCGTTCTTGTGCAGCCATTCCAGCAAAGGCTTGAGCGCCACGTGGGGCTTGAAGTTTTCGTTCTTCAGCGTGTCGGAGGCGTTGATGCCGCTGCCATCGAAGCACGCACCGATAAGCACCAGCGCCTGATCCAAATCGGACGTCAGTCTTCGCTTGTGCTTGCCAGACCAGTCGCGGGCAAAATCCAGCGGATTCACCCGCGTGACGACTTTGCTTTTCTCCGAGCACCAGCCACGCTGCTCGAACTCGTCGGGCGTGGTGATCGAGCCCTTCAAGAACTTCTGCAGCTGGTCACGCTTCATTTCGGTGGCGTTGCCGAAAGTGCGCAGGAATTGACGGGTCATCGGCTCGGCATTGACCGGCGGCGGTTCTTTGCCCTTGTCCGCGTCCTCGTCGATGAGCTGGTTGATACCGACCAACGCTTCTTTGACGGAGATTGCGCGCCCCTCGTCAACGAAGACCTTGCCGTAGTGGCGCGAGAAATATTCCAGCGCCTTGCCACGCCGGATGACCTGAATGTCCGCTGCAGGCAAGCCTTCCTTGGCGTGGTTCTCCAGCATTCCTTGCAATTGCCGCACGTCGGCCATGACTTCACGACGCATCCGGCCCCAGCTGACGGGCTTGGGTTCCTCGGTGCGCTTACGGCAAACGTGGATGATGTCGTATTCGATGGTCTTGGAGCCGAATTCGCCTTCGCCCTTGGTCTCGTCGGAGCGAATCGGGTACGTCGCTTCGAGGTAGTACCCCGCATCGAAGAGTGACTCCAGCACCGCGACCCACGGCTCGTCCTCGCTGTGGTGGAAGGTGAACGCGAGGATGCCGCTCGGTTTCAGGAGCCGATGCGCCTCGCGCCAGCACTGTGTGAGCAGTCGCTGGTAGAAGCCATCCGGATCTTCCGGCTCTCGGGCGCGGTTGGCCACGGCCTCCAGCGACTTAGGGGTGTACTCCGCGCCGAAAATCGCTGGGTACTTGCCCTTGAGCACCAGCCGCAGCCAGACGTAGAAGAAGTCAGCCAGTTCCGAGTAGTGCAGCAGGCCACCGAACGGCGGATCGGTGATGACCAAGTCGAGGCTGCAGGTTTCAAGCTGCGCCAGATCGGTGGACGAGCCCTGATGCACGGCTACATCCAGCACTGGGTCACCGGGGAAAACCTTTTCACTCTTGCCGCTCAATTGCTCCGCCAACACTGGATCGCGGCGTGTCAACGCTTCGATGCTCACCGCTTCCCACGGTTTAATTGCCCAATCGCGGCCTTCAACTATGCCCTCGGAGCTGGATGCCCAGTTGCCACGGCCCAGCGCTGGGAAAACGCAGTTCTCTACCACTGTTGATTTCGGGTGATAGTTGTTATTCGCAAACTGGGGTTCGAGCTTGTCGCCTTGAACATTCCATAACGTGAACAGGCTTTGATTGCGCAAATATTGTTGGAAAGCTCCCAGCACGAACTCGCGCACCTGCCAGTCGTAGTTCCCGACGCTGACAATTGCCTTTAACAGTTGCGTGTGCACTAGCAACTGGCGGGGGTTGAACATCGTCCACCAGTGGGTGAAGCCGTGGTTAGGCACGCCACCTTGCAGGTGATGGGTCATGAAGCCATAGGGAAGCTCGGAGCGCGGCCAGTAGTCCTTGAGGTCGGCTTCCTTGCGCATTTCCCATTCAGCAAGCGCAGCGTCGTATTGCTTGGCGTGCCCTGTGTCGTAAGCCGCGAAGAAGCGACCGCTGTAGGGTTTCCCCGCCGCATCGCGCTTTGGCGCGTAGCCTTGCACCGCGTAGGCAGCCATCGGCCCGGTCTTGCCCGTCGCCTTGATGGTGGTCAATACATCCTGCACCGTGCCGCAGGCCGCACAGGCGTAGTGGGATTTTTTCGGCACCGTGCCGTTTTCCGGTGCAAAGGTGATCTTCGTTTCCGGGCAGGTCACTTGGTCTGGCAGCGTGCCGCGCACCTCCAGCAGGCGAATCTTGGATGCGCGCTCACTGTCCCACCGCGTGGTCGCGGCCACATCGTCCTGCGCCGAGCCGCCGTAGGGCTGGCTACTCGCATCCTGTTTAGGCGAACCGGCCAGCCATTGCGGATGCACCAACAGGCTCAATTCGACCTTCTTGTTCTTTCCCTTGCCAAGGTTGATCATCGCTGTATGGCCGCAATGCGGGCAGATCACGCCCTTCTTGCGGTCGAGCACGGAGAACGGATACTCGGAAGGCGCTACATACAGTGGCGAATCCGACGCCATGCGCGCTGCGTCTTCCTCAATGTGGAATTCACCATCGCATTTACTGCAGCGGTGCTCCCAGTGCTTGACGCTGATGGTTTTGACCGCCATCACCGGGCTGGTCATGATCGGCGTCCGGTGGCCGCAGCCCGTCACCTGACAAGGGCCGTGCTTGGCCCAGAAGGTGTAGATGACCTCCGGCCCTTCGTAGCGGTAGTCTTTGCGTTCGTCGCGCGGAATAGTCAGCGGGTCGAAATCGGCGGGCATCACCTTCTTGGTCGGCAGGTGCGTCCACGACCCTTTCTCACCCTCCGGGCCGTCGCAGTAGTAGTACGGCATGATCTGCGGTTTGACCTCGGCCTCGATGTCGGCAAGCAGCTTCTTCACCTGTTCCACATCGACGTTGGCCAGCTCCTGCTTGACCACGAACCACGCGACTGGATTCAGGTCGTTGCCGACCATCTGCATTCCGAGGCGTGAGCCTTCCACCAGCGTGGTGCCGCCGCCCATGAAGATATCGGCCACCTTCAGGTGCTTGAACGCGCCTTTCTTCTGGTGGTTGGCGTAGTAGTTGTCCCACACCAGCTTGGCCGCGTGCGATTTGTCCTCGGGAGCCTTGGTGGCCGCCGCTATGAGCATCGAACGAAACACGCTGGAGCGACGCCGCGCCCACCACTTCGACATCTGGTAGATCGGCTTGCCCGCGTTGCCTTCGATAATCGCTACCTGATTGACCGGCAGGATCGGGAAGTCGACCTCCAAGCAAGTCTTGGGGCGGTTCGGGTCGTTGAAGTCGACGGTGTCCATTGCGACCGTCTTGCCTGCGCCGACGGCCTTGGCGACTTCTTGCGCCGTCTGTTCTTTTTTGGTTGCCATGCAGGGCGTTCCTTATTTTGTGAGCTCGACGAAGGGCGACAGCACCTCGAGCAATGAGAGGCCGCCGTGCGTCAACGTCGGGTAGCCGCCTTGGCTTTTCCACTTCCAGCGGCCGACGGCCAGAAGGTAAGCGCCGTGCGGGCTGTTGATCTGCAGTGCCACGGGTGGCACGAAGGGGCCGGTCTCACCGGTGCCCTTGGCGCTGCGCCCGCTGGCGAAGGTTTTCTTGAGGAACTGGCCGACCTCGCCATCCGCGTCAGGGAAGTAGCCTGTGGCCGCATAGCCGTGGTCGGATGTGATGACCAGACGCCGCCCGGTGGCCAAGCTCTCGACGAAAGACCAGAAGTCATCGCTGCTTAGTTGATCGGCTGCGTCGCGGGTCAACGTGTCCAGGCCTTGGCCAGCACCTGATCCGTCGTGAACCTTGCTGTCGGGCCAGTGGTGCCAGAACACCCAGTTCGGCGAGCCATTGATCAGGCTCTCGCAATCCTTCCACGGCATATCGACACACTCGGTGTGCGTCGGTTGCAGCTTGTGGGCAAGACCGCCGCCGTTGTTCTGAAGCTGGCTGCGACTGCCGAAACCCAAGGCCTGCGCGAACTGGTTGGTTTCACCGGGCAGTTCGGATGCGTTGGCGGATACCTCGTGCAGCGTGAAGCCGCGCTCCTTGGCACCTTGCAGCAGCCAAGGCAGTTCACGCAGGGACAGGCCATCGAGCACCAACACCGCTTTGGCGCTGTAAGGCTCTGTCCACCAGCGAGCCAGTCGATCCGAGGTGCGCTCGACGGTGTTACCGAAGGCTTGCCACAAATCCCAGCCGGTGGAGGACAGGAAGTGGTCAAGCGTGCCGATTTCGCGGTCGCGCTTGATGACCTCGCTGGGTGCATTGCCTGGAGCCAGCGGCTTGGACGCAATCTCGACGGCGTTGTTGATGATGACGCGCCACGCGTCCTCGGCAGAGCCTTTAGTCAGGCTGTTCAATACCCCAGCGTCGAGTGGCATTAGTTGTCCTCCTTCTCAAGGCTGAGCTCGAAGGTCATGCCGTCAGGCAGCTTCTTGAGCAGCTCCTTGAGTTGCGCCCCAGTCGCCGCCGACACCTTGATCGAGACTTCAGCGACAGGTGTGGCCGGGCCGATTCCCCAGCCCTCGAGCTTGCCGATCAGATTCAAGGGAGATGTCGCAGGGTTGCTCAGCGGAATGCGAGGCTTGCCGCCAGTGCTTGAGCCACCGCCGAAGATTCCGCCACCCGGCGGAGGCGTGCCACCTCCCGGTGTCGTTTCACCGCCCGGTGCGGGCGGCGGTGGCGTTGTGCCGCCACCCCACAGGCCACCGCCTTCGCCGCCGCCAGTTGGCGGCTGAGGCGCGAGGGGCGTTGTGCCACCCGTGGTCGGCACCGCCGAGGGCTCCATCAGGAACACTTCATCGAGCTGACGGCCGGTATACGACAGCTTGGGGCGCAAGCGTTTCCAGGCCGCATCTTCATCCTCACCGGGCTGGGTCTGCAAGTACTCAAGGCCGCGCAAGTTGATGGCGATCTTGCCCCGCGCGCACAGCCGCAGGATGCGTTCCTTCATTGCTGTTTCGCCAAGCCAAGGGATGCAGTCTTGGCCAGCAGGACGAGGCTCTTGCAGCTCGCGCAGCAGCTTGCCAACGGCCGAGTTGTCTGCCGCAGCTTCGAGCACGAGGTCTTCAAAGTCCTCGGGCACGAACAGGTCGTTGATCAGCGCCTCCTCAATGCCTTCGGGGATTTGAGCACCTTGCTTTTTCAGGCTCTCGACGCTGAATACGCACTGGCTCGGATCGGCGAAATTCCAGCGATGCAGCACTGCGAAACGGTCGAAGCGCTTTTTCAGGATGTCGCGCAGCGCACCCTGGTATTCGGTGTGCAGCTTCTTGTACTCGGGGTTCTGGCCGCTCCATTCCTGCGCCTTCATCTCGGCACGCGCGAGGATCAGCAGGTCGCGATCCTGGAAGGCGTTGGTGGAGCCGGATCGCGGCAGCAGGAAGCGGATGGTGTTGCGGCGCTTCTGCAGATGATCTTTGATCCAGCGACCCAGGCGCTGGTCGATGTTGTCCGGTTCCTCTGGCAGCACCAGAACGGGCAGGCGGTCATCCCAGCGCTCCGGTTGCTCAGCTTCATCCAGCGTTGACCAGGGATCGGTCTGCCAAGCCCTCGGCAGCGCGATCACACGGAAGGTCTTGGCGACCTCGTCGGTGCCCCCAATCACGTAGCGAACCTGCTTTGCAAGTTGGGCTTGGTCGGAGCCATCGGTGAACAGCTTGTCGTTGCGAGCACAAGCCATCAGCTTGGCCCGAGGGTTTTCTTCTTCCTTGAAGACCAGCCGGGGGCCGTCTTGGTGGATGTTGAAGCTGTTCTCGACGATGGTCGCCAGCTCTACCTGGAACGCGTTGTCATCGACGGCTTTGGCGCGCGTGATGTCCACCTGTAGCGTTGCCGGTTCTGCTCCAGCCAAGTTGCCTACAGCAATGGATCGCAGCCACAAAGCGCCTACGATCTCCTGGAGGTGCGGGGCAAGGTTGGCGTGGTCAGAAACCGCCTCGGTGACCGAAATTATGTTCTGCTGGGCCTTCGCACGCAGCGTGCGGTGGTGCTCGTTGGAGACGGAGTCGAGCAGCGCGCCGATACCCGAAGCATCGTCATCAAGTCGGAAGTCTGCAGCCGTGAGCACCGGGGCCGCTTCACCACGGCTCTTGTAGAGGTTGGCGAGGATGCGAATCATGTCGCGCGTTTCCTGCGCGTCGGTGGCAATGAGCACCTGCTCTTCAAGCAGGCGCAACAGATGCGGGGCAAACGGCCAAGAGACCAGGAATTCCTTGCGCTTGCGCTCGTGCTCAGCGGTGGGCACCTCCATCAAACGCAAGCTCTCCGTCACGTGGGATTCAATGAGCGAGGCGATCTGAGGCTTGGTGATCTGTAGCCGGTTCGTGAACAGACGATGCAGCAACATCCGGCGTCGATCCTGCTGGACCCGCTCGGGGTTGCCGCCCGCCATGAAGTCGATGGCGACCGGATTGACGCGATGCACTTGTTGATAGGCGTCGCTGCCACCGTTGCGAACCGAAATCACGAGCACCAGCAGTTCCGGATGCTCCTTGGCGATCTCGGACAGGATCTGGATGAAGTTGAACGCCCAGTTCTTCCAGGGGTACTGCTTGGTGTTGGTCAGGCCGTCGTACCAAGTCTGGAATTCGTCCAACAGCAACATGGTCGGCGTGTGCTGCAATAGCTCGAGGATCAGCTTGTCTGACGGGATGTCCGTTTTGGCCGCCCCCATGCCCTCCCACTTGCCCTTGATGTAGGTGCCGTGGGGATGGCGCTCGAACAGCAAGTCCCATAGAAACTTGTAGCGCTGCCGGTGAAGGCTCTCACCGATCACCGCCATTCCGCTGCGCAGCCCAATCTTGCTGATCTGTGGATCACCCAAGGTGGTGGCCCAGGAATTCAGCCACGCCCCCGTCGAGGTCGGATCGTTGACTGCGTGGTATAGCGCGGCCATCAAGTGAGACTTACCGAGGCCCCGCTCGCCGATCACCACGACCGGACGCCCTTGGTTCGGGCCGACCGCCTCGATCCCTTTCAGCAGATCGTGGGTCGGATACGTGATCTCCAAGAACTCCTGGGCTGCGATCTGAGTCGCGCCGGTGTTGGTGTCGTTGGAGAGCTCAATGGCTGTCCCTTTGAGGCGTTTGCCCCGAAATTCTTCTCGTAGAGTCAGTCCAAGCATTACTTTCGCTCCCCATTGTTCGGTTGGCCAGTGGCGTCGCCATCTTGTTCACGGCTGGTTTCGAGCCCCTCCATCGACTGCTGCTTGATCCAGCTATCAATGTCTGCTCGTGAGAACCGCCAGCTCCCACCTACCTTGAAGGCAGGGATCTGCTTGGCGGCTGCCAACCTGTAGATCGTCCGCTCCGTGACCTTCAGGTAGTCGGCGACCTGCTTGATGGTGAGGATCTCGCCCTCGCTGGTACTTTTAGACATGGTGATGGCCAATTTAGGGCAAACCACGACAGGATAGTGCAAAATTTTCAACCCAGCAACGACAGGTTGCTGATTTATGAAGAATTTTCCAAGACGAGAGGCTCATAGGGTGAGCCAGTAAGCGCTTCCGGTAGAAGCGCGTGAGGGCGGCGAGGGCGTGGGATTTGGCCCGGTCGGCCAAATCGTCGAATTCACGCCCTCACTGCCCAGGCATTACTATCCGGTTCTGATTACGGACGCGGGTTCGGTTCCGTGTTCCACCACCACTCACCCGAAAAGCCCCGGAGATTCCACGCTCCGGGGCTTTTTCTTTGCCCACACCCCGAAAAACCGGCGTCAGACCGGACCGGTGGTGGATTCTGGACAGTTCCGCAGAGAACGAACCATCAGGGGGAACGCCATGCACCAACACCAGCGGCCACGTCAGTTCGGCCATCTCAGCGAGAGCGACCTCTGCGACAAGGTCATCCGCCCGGCGATGGAGCGTGCCGGCTGGAACGGCCTGGACCAGATCTACCGCGAGTACCCGCTGCGCGCCGGCCGGGTGGTCGTGCAGGGGCGCAAGGCGCGGCGGGACGCGGCCACCGTGCTGCGCGCCGACTACGCGCTGTTCCACAAGGCCAACATCCCGCTGGCGGTGGTCGAAGCCAAACACAACGGCCTCGCGGTCGGCGCCGGGATGGCGCAGGCGATCCAGTACGCACAACTGCTCGACGTGCCCTTCAGCTTTTCCAGCAATGGCGACGGCTTCCTGTTCCGCGACGCCACGCTCGCCGACGGGGTGCTGGAACGCCACCTGACGCTCGACGAATTCCCCTCCCCCGCCGAACTCTGGGCGCGCTACTGCGCGTGGAAGGGCTGGACACCCGAGGTGCAGCGTGTCGCCGCCTTCGACTACCAGCCCGGCAAGGCCCCGCGCTACTACCAGCTCAACGCCATCAACCGCACCGTCGAGGCCATCGCCCAGGGCCGCCAGCGTGCGCTGCTGGTGATGGCCACCGGGACCGGCAAGACCTACACCGCGTTCCAGATCATCTGGCGGCTGTGGAAGAGCGGCACGAAGAAACGCATCCTGTTCCTGGCCGACAGGAACATCCTGATCGACCAGACGATGGTCAACGACTTCCGCCCCTTCAAGGGCGCGATGGCCAAGCTCAGCCCGAATGCCAAGGGCATCGAGCAGGTCGAGGACGTGACGCTCGCCGTCCACAAGACCACCAAGCAGGTGGACAAGAGCTACGAGATCTACCTCTCGCTCTACCAGGCCGTCACGGGCACCAGCGAAGAAAGCCACCTCTACAAGCAGTTCTCGCCCGACTTCTTCGATCTGGTGATCGTCGATGAATGCCACCGCGGCAGCGCGGCCGAGGACTCGTCCTGGCGCGAGATCCTGCGCTACTTCGGCAGCGCCACGCAGGTCGGCCTGACCGCCACGCCCAAGGAAACCGACACCGTCTCGAACAGCGACTACTTCGGCGAGCCGGTCTATACGTACAGCCTGAAGCAGGGCATCGAGGACGGCTACCTCGCGCCGTACAAGGTGGTGCGCATCGACCTCGACCGCGACGCCTTCGGCTGGCGGCCGACGCAGGGCATGACCGACAAGCATGGCCACGTCGTCGAGGACCGCATCTACACGGGCGCCGACATGAACCGCCGGCTGGTGCTGGAGCGGCGCGACGAGGTGGTGGCGGCGAAGATCACCGAGTACCTGAAAGCGACCGACCGCCACGCCAAGACCATCGTCTTCTGCGAGGACATCGACCACGCGGCCCGGATGCGCTCAGCCTTGAGCAACGCCAACGCGGACATCTGTGCGACGCAGCCGCGCTACGTGGTGCAGATCACCGGCGACAACCCCGAAGGCCAGCGCGAACTCGACAACTTCATCGACCCGGAGAAGCCCTACCCGGTGATCGCCACCACGTCCAAGCTGATGAGCACCGGCGTGGACGCGCAGACCTGCAAGCTCATCGTGCTGGACCAGAACATCCAGTCGATGACGCTGTTCAAGCAGATCATCGGCCGCGGCACCCGGCTGCGCGAAGACCTCGGCAAGACGTGGTTCACCATCCTCGACTTCAAGCGGGCGACCGAGCTGTTCGCCGACAAGGACTTCGACGGCGAGCCGGTGCAGGTCTACGAACCGACCGGGGATGAGCCGGTCGAGCCGCCCGAGCCGGTGGCGCCTGGCGGTCCGGACGGCCAGCCCGGCGAGGGCGAGACGCCGACCGGGGACGGCGCAGCGCCCGGCGATCTCCCGCCGCCCGGTCCGCTCGGCCCCTTCGGCGATGGCGATGGCGACGGCGCGCCGCGGAAGTACGTCATCGGCGGCACGGTGAACGTGTCCGTGGCGCGCGAGCGGGTGCAGTACCTCGGCGCCGACGGCAAGCTCGTCACCGAGAGCCTGCGCGACTACACGCGCATCCACCTCGGCAAGCGCTTCGATTCGCTCGACCAGTTCCTGCAGACGTGGAACAGCGCCGAGCGCAAGGCCGCGCTGCTGGCCGAACTCGAAGCGCAGGGCATCTTCTTCGACGCGCTGGCCGACGAGGTGGGCCGGGAGCTGGACCCCTTCGACCTGCTGCTGCACGTCGCCTACGGCCAGCCGCCGCTGACGCGCCGCGAGCGGGCACGGCGGGTGAAGCAGCGCAACGTCTTCACCGACTACGGCCCGATGGCGCGCAAGGTGATGGACGCGCTGCTGGACAAGTACGCCGACGAGGGCATCACCACCATCGAGGGCCCTTCCGTGCTCAGCGTGCAGCCTTTCACCGCGCTCGGGCGGCCGGCGGAACTCATCAAGAGCTTCGGCGGTCGGCCGCAGTACCTGCAGGCGCTGAACACGCTGGAGCGCGAGCTGTACGCGCCCGCACAATCCTGATCCTGCGCGCCGCCGCGCTGCCGATCCCCCGATCCCGACCGGTTCCGACTGGTCCCGCCCTTCCCCTTCTGCTTCTACATGTCGAATCTCTCTGCAGTCATCAAGTCCATTCAAGACGTCATGCGCCAGGACAGCGGCCTGGACGGCGACGCCCAGCGCATCTCGCAGCTCACCTGGCTGCTGTTCCTGAAGGTGTTCGACGCGCTCGAAGAAGAGCTGGAGCTGACCCGCGACGACTACCGCAGCCCGGTCCCCGAGGACATGCGCTGGCGGAACTGGGCGGCGGACGCGGAAGGGATCACGGGTGATGCGCTGCTGAGCTTCGTGGACAACGAACTGTTCCCGACGCTGAAGAGCCTGAGCGCCGACCCGGTGCGCAACCCGCGGGGGGTCGTGGTGCGCGGGGTGTTCGAGGACGCCTACAACTACATGAAGAGCGGGCAGTTGCTGCGGCAGGTCATCAACAAGCTCAACGCTATCGACTTCAACCGCCAGAGCGAACGCCACCAGTTCAACGACCTGTACGAGAAGATCCTCAAGGACCTGCAGAGCGCGGGCAACGCGGGCGAGTTCTACACGCCGCGGGCGGTGACGCAGTTCATGGTGGACATGGTGGACCCGCGGCTGGGCGAGCGGGTGTTCGATCCGGCGACGGGCACCGGCGGCTTCCTGGTCTGCGCGATCGAGCATTTGCGGCGGCAGGTCCACAACACCGAGCAGGAGGCGGTGCTGCAGGCCAGCGTGCTGGGGGTGGAGAAGAAGCAGTTGCCGCACATGCTGTGCGTGACGAACCTGATGCTGCACGGGATCGAGGTGCCGAGTGCCGTGCGGCACGACAACACGCTGGCGCGACCGCTGCGGGACTACGGGGCGGCGGACCGGGTGGATGTCGTGCTGACGAACCCGCCGTTCGGGGGCATCGAGGAGCCGGGGATCGAGCAGGGGTTTCCGGCCGACGTGCGGACCAAGGAGACGGCGGACCTGTTCCTGGTGCTGATCCAGCATCTGCTGAAGCCGAATGGGCGGGCGGCGCTGGTGCTGCCGGACGGGACGCTGTTCGGCGAGGGCGTGAAGTCGCGCATCAAGGAGCAACTGCTGACCGCGTGCAACCTGCACACCATCGTGCGGCTGCCGAACGGGGTGTTCGCGCCGTACACGGGGATCAAGACCAACCTGCTGTTCTTCACCAAGGGGACGCCGACTCAAGAAATCTGGTACTACGAGCATCCCTATCCGGCGGGCGCGAAGAGCTACAACAAGACCAAGCCGATCCGGATCGAGGAGTTCGAGGCCGAGAAAGCGTGGTGGGGCAGCGAGGCGGACGGGTTCGCGGCGCGGGTGGAACACGAGCGGGCGTGGAAGGTGGACATCGCGGCGATCAGGTCGGCGGGCTGGAACCTCGACCAGAAGAACCCGCACGCGCCGGACGCGGTGAGCCATGACCCGGACCAGTTGCTGGCCGACCATGCGCGGCTGCAGGCGGAGGCGCAGGGGTTGCGGGATCGGCTCAAGGCGATCCTGGCGGAGTCGCTGAGGGGGCGGGCATGAGCGCGGGGATGGAGGCGCCGCTGGTGCGGCAATTCGACCTGCTGGCCACCGCGCCGGGTGGCGTAGCGCGGCTGCGCGAGTTGATCCTGACGCTGGCGGTGCAGGGCAAGCTGGTGCCGCAGGAGGCGGGGGATGAGCCGGCGAGTGTGTTGTTGCAGAGGATTCGGGCGGAGAAGGATCGGTTGATTGCGGCGGGGAAAATGCGCCGTGAAAAAGAATCCGCCATTGAGGCGAAAGAAGATTCGCCCATTCTTCCGAATGGCTGGGTTTGGACGAGCTTGGCAACCGTTGGTGTTATCAATCCACGCAACGATGCGGCAGACGATATCATCGCGTCGTTCGTACAGATGAGTTCAATACCCGTTGCCTTTGCTGAATCACACACCACGGAACCACGGCCTTGGCGCGACATTAAATCTGGATTCACTCAATTTGCTGAAGGCGATGTGGGAGTCGCCAAGATTACGCCCTGCTTCGAGAACGGCAAGTCAACAGTATTCCAGAATCTGAGCAATGGAATCGGGGCAGGGACGACCGAGCTACATATAGTTCGTCCGTTGGGAAATATCGCGCCACGCTATGTATTGCTGTTCTTGAAAAGCCCGGCATTTCTCAAGGACGGTGAATTAATCATGACGGGATCAGCAGGCCAGAAACGTCTGCCTCGTGCGTACTTTGAAAACAGACCTTTTCCGCTCCCGCCCCTCGCCGAACAATCCCGCATTGTCACCCGCGTCGAAGACCTGATGCGCCTGTGCGATGCCCTCGAACACCAGCGCCAGCTCGAAACCGCGCAGCACGCCCAACTGCTGAACACCCTGCTCGGCACGCTGACCGACTGCATCTCGCCCGACGAACTCGCCGCCAACTGGCAGCGCGTCAGCGACCACTTCGACCTGCTGCTCGACCGCCCCGAAGCCGTGGACGCGCTGGAGCAAACCATCCTGCAACTCGCCGTGCGCGGGCTGCTGGTGCCGCAAGACCCGGCGGACGAGCCGGCGAGTGTGTTGTTGCAGAAGATTCGGGCGGGGAAATCCAAGCAGGATAAGCCGCTGCCAGAAATTACTGACGAAGAGAAATCGTTTGATCTGAAAGAGCCGTGGATCTGGACGCGGGTCGGCGATATTGTAGAAATGTTGAATGGCTACGCATTCAAAAGTGAGTGGTTCAAACCAGCAGGAACTCGGCTACTGAGAAACTTGAACATCAGCCATGGAAGAATAGATTGGTCGCAACCAGCTTTTGTCGACTCATTGACAGCAGCGTCGTTTTCATCGTTTGAACTCAAGGCCGGCGACATTGTGCTATCTCTTGATCGTCCTATCATCTCAACCGGCCTGAAATATGCCGTCGTGAAGGCAAGCGATTTGCCTTGCCTCCTACTGCAACGAGTAGCTCGGCTATCTCCTTATACATCCGCTATATCTGCCGATTTCTTTGTGCTTTGGCTGCAGTCGGATTTATTCATGAGAACGATTGATCCCGGACGCAGTAACGGTGTGCCACATATTTCAACAAAGCAGGTGGCGAATTTGGTGATTGGCTTACCGCCACTCGCCGAACAAACCCGCATCGTCGCCCGCGTCACCCAACTCCGCCACCTCTGCACCACCCTGCGCCAGCGCCTCGCCGCAGGCCAGACCACCCAGCGCCACCTGGCCGAGGCGCTGGTCGAGGTCTGAGCGCGCAAGGCTCAGCCGACGCCGCGCCCCGGCAGACTCAACCGCGTCACCACCGGCTCACTGCGCGCCACCACCCGCCCCGCCCGCAGCACCAGCAGCCGGTGCGCCCTGAGCCGCAGCGCCTCCACCACGTCCCGCGCCTGCAACAGCACGAGATCCGCCCGGCACCCCACGTCCAGCCCATAGCCCTCCAGCCCCAGGATGCGCGCCGGCGTCGTCGTCACCGCGTCGAAGCACTGCCGCATCGCCGCCTGCGAGGTCATCTGCGCGACGTGCAGGCCCATGTGCGCGACCTCCAGCATGTCGGCGCTGCCCAGGCTGTACCACGGGTCCATCACGCAGTCGTGCCCGAACGCCACCGGCACGCCCGCGGCCAGCAGCTCCGGCACCCGCGTCATGCCGCGGCGCTTCGGGTAGGTGTCGTGGCGCCCCTGCAGCGTGATGTTGATCAGCGGGTTGGCGATCGCCGCGACCCCCGCTTCGGCGATCAGTGGCAGCAGCTTGGAGACGTAGTAGTTGTCCATCGAGTGCATCGACGTGAGGTGCGACCCCGCCACCCGGCCCTGCAAACCCAGCCGCTGCGTGTGGAAACTCAGCGTCTCGATGTGCCGGCTCAGCGGGTCGTCCGTCTCGTCGCAGTGCATGTCCACCCGCAGCCCGCGCTCGGCCGCCAGCTCGCACAGCACACGCACCGACTCCGCGCCCTCGCCCATCGTCCGCTCGAAATGCGGGATGCCGCCGACCACGTCCACGCCCAGGTCGAGCGCCCGCTGCAGCAGCGCCAGCGCACCGGGCGAGCGCAGCACACCGTCCTGCGGGAACGCGACGAGCTGCAGGTCCAGGTACGGCTTCACCCGCTCGCGCACCTGCAGCAGCGCCTCCACCGCCAGCAAGCGCGGGTCGCACACGTCCACATGGCTGCGGATCGCCAGCAGCCCCTTGCCCACCGCCCAGTCGCAGTAGGCCAGAGCCCGCTCGACGATCGCATCCTGCGTCAGCGTCGGCTTCAGCTCGCCCCACAGCGCGATGCCCTCCAGCAGCGTGCCGCTCTGGTTGACGCGCGGCAGGCCGTAGCTGAGCGTCGAGTCCATGTGGAAATGCGCGTCCACGAACGGCGGCGTGACGAGCTGGCCGGCGGCGTCGAGTTCCTCGGCGGCGGTGGCGGCCAGGGCGGGTTCGACGGCGACGATGCGCCCGTCGCGGACGCCGATGTCGAGGTCGCGCCGGCCGTCCGGCAGGGTGCAGTGGCGCAGGATCAGGTCAAGCATGGGGCAAGGCTCCAGGAGGTTCGCCAGGGTCGGTGACGCCGCAGCCGCGCAGCACGGTCCGCAGCACATGGTCGGTGGCGCGCTGCAGGTCGTCCGGGCCGAGCCGCGCCACGCCCAGCACGGCGCAGACCTGCGCGTCGAAGTCGGCGTACGTCTGCGTCGCGGCCCAGACCGTGAAGAACAGGTGTGTGGCGTCCACGTCCGGCGCGATCCAGCCGCGCGCCTTCCAGCCGTCGATGACCCGCACCTTGTCCTCGACCAGCGCGCGCAGCTCGGTGCGCAGCAGGTCGCCGATCTCGGGCGCGCCGCGCAGCACCTCGCTGGCGAACAGCCGCGACGCCTCGGGGCGCTCGGCGGTGAGGCGCATCTTCTCGGTGATGTAGTGGCCGAGCGCGTCGTGCGGGTGGCGGTCGGCGGCGAGCGCGTCGGCCGGGGCGAGCCAGTCGTGCAGCAGGTCGGCCAGCACGGCGCGGTACAGCGCCTGCTTGTGGCGGAAGTAGTAGTGCAGGCTCGCCTTGGGCAAACCGGCCGCCGCTGCGATGTCCTGCATCGTCGCGCCGGAGAAGCCCTCGGTGGCGAAGACACCGGCCGCAGCGCGCAGGATGTCGGCCTCGCGCGCCTGCCGGATGCGCCCGCCGCGCGGGGCGGGCGGCGCCTCGGTCATCGCGGTCGCCGCGCTCACTTCGTGCCGAAGATCCGGTCGCCCGCGTCGCCCAGGCCGGGCACGATGTAGCCGTGGTCGTTGAGGTGGTCGTCGATCGCGGCCAGCGTCAGCGACACGTCCGGGTGCGCCTCGGTCAGCGCCTTCACGCCTTCGGGCGAGCCGATCATGCAGACCATCTTCAGGCTCGTCACCCCCGCCTCCTTCAGCCGGTGCAGCGCCGCCACCGCCGAGTTGCCGGTGGCCAGCATCGGGTCGACGACGATGACGGTGCGCTCCTGGATGTCCTCGGGCAGCTTCAGGTAGTACTCGATCGGCTCCAGCGTGGTCGGGTCGCGGAACAGCCCGATGTGGCCGACCCGCGCGCCGGGCAGCAGGTCGATCATGCCGTCCAGCATCCCGTTGCCCGCGCGCAGGATCGACACCAGGCACAGCTTCTTGCCGCTGATGACGGGCGAGCGCGTGGCGGCCACCGGCGTCTGGATGTCGATCAGCTCGGTCGGCAGATCGCGCGTGACTTCGTAGGCCAGCATCGCGGCGATCTCGCGCACGAGGCGGCGGAAGTTGTCGGTGGTGGTGTCCTGGCTGCGCACATAGGTCAGCTTGTGCTGCATCAGCGGGTGGTCCACGACATGGACCGAAGGCGTGGCGGACATGGCGACTCTCCTCGTCAAAAGACGTCAAAAAGCGTTGAATCTTCAGAAAACGGTGCCATCGCTGGCGATGTTGAGCGGCGGTGCGCCGCCCGGTCGGCGGGCGGCGGCGAGTCGGCGCCCGGTCGCCCAGGTGCCGCCTTCGAGCACGCAGGCCAGCGGAAACGCCTCGGCCGACAGCCCCAGCGCGGCCCGAACGCCGTCGGCGATCAGGTCGAGCGCCGCCACCGTCACGGCGCGCCACTCCACGATGGCCGGATCGTCCACCGACCGCAGCGCCGTCGGCAAGGCGCCCGTGGCCGGCACGAGCAGGCCGGTGTCCAGCAGCAGCCCGCCGTTGCGGTACTCGGGCAGACCGGTCAGCGCGTCCAGCCCGGTGACGCGCAGGCCCGCGTCGGCCAGCGGCTCCAGCAGCGAGTACGTCAGCCACTGCGTCAGCTTGTGGAACGGCATCCAGCCATCGGCGGTCGCCGGGTGGTGCCAGCAGTCACCGAGGTTCACGCCCTCCAGCGCCAGCCGCCCCGGCCACACCGGGCCGAGCGCGCGCAGCAGCGTGCCGAGCACGACATCGGCGTCGATCCGGTCGCCTTCGGCTTGCTTCAGCAGGAAATCGAGCATATTCCCCAGCCGCGCAGGCACACCGAACACGGCCGGCGTGGCCGCCATCACCTCGCCGAGCCGCCGCAGCAGCGCAGCGCGGCCGTCCAGCCCGACCAGCGGGTTGTCGGCGCCCACCTGGAAGGCGCCGGCCAGCGCGTCAGGCGTCACCGCGGCGAGCGCGGCGGCGTCGGTGCGCAGCGGCGCCGTGGGGTCTGCGGACCAGCCGCCGCGCGCGAACCAGTCGAAGCTCGCCACGCCCAGCCCTTCCGAGCGCGACAGGCGCTGGCCGTGCGCCGCGTCGTCGTAGTGCCAGGCCGCGCCCGCCCCCGCATCGAGCAGCACGCTCGGGATCACGAGGTCGATGCGCACGCGGGCGCGCTCCAGCCGCTGCGCCTCGCCGAGAAGCGTCGGCGGACTGCGCAGGCCCCCCTCCCGACCTCCCCCCGCTGGGGGGAGGAGACCAGGAGCGGCAGCGAGGAACTCTGGTCTTGCTCCCTCCCCCAGCGGGGGAGGGCTGGGGTGGGGGCCCGCGCCCGCAAGTGCCGCCCAGCGATCCACTCCCCCTGCCTCGAAATGCCGCCACCGGCTGTGCACCGGCACGCGCAGGTCCGGGTAACTCGCCCGCGTCGTCTCGACCACCGCCGCGACGGTCTGCGCCAGCCGCGACGGCTCCCAGCGCCAGTGCGGCGAGCGCCCCGCCGCGACGTGGTCCAGCACCGCATGGCTGCGCGCACGCACCGCCCGCGCGCTCAGCAGCGGCGTCGCCGGGTGGTCCGCCGGGACGGGGGTGTGCCAGCCAGGGCCGCCCCAGGGATCTGGCGTGGGTGTTGATGCCGCCATGCTCAAGCCTCCAGCCCGCGGCCCTTCGCCACGGTCAGCTCTTCGGCGTCGGGCGTGTAGGTCGAGAAGTAGCCCGCGGCCTTCTTCGCGTCCATCTCGACCTGTGCGTCGGCAGGGATCAGCGCGTCGGGGATCGGCACGCGCTCGACCACCTCGATGCCCTGCGCCGTCAGCGCGTCGTGTTTCATGTTGCTCATCGAGGCCCAGCGGTCGATGCGCGTGATGCCGAGCCAGTGGAAGACGTCGGGCATCAGCTCCTGGAAGCGCATGTCCTGCACGCCGGCCACGCACTCGGTGCGCTCGAAATAGGTCTCGGCGCGGTCGCCGCCGACCTGGCGCTTGCGGGCGTTGTAGACGAGGAACTTGGTGACCTCGCCGAGCGCGCGGCCTTCCTTGCGGTTGTAGATCACCACGCCGACGCCGCCCTGCTGCGCCATCTCGATGCAGACCTCGATGCCGTGCGCCAGATACGGGCGGCAGGTGCAGATGTCCGAGCCGAACACGTCCGAGCCGTTGCACTCGTCGTGGACGCGGCAAGCGACCTTGGTTTCCGGCTGGCCGAGCTTGGACACGTCGCCGAAAAAATACAGCGTCATGCCCCCGATCGGCGGCAGGAACACCTTCAGGTCCGGCCGCGTGACCAGTTCGGGGAACATGCCGGCGGTCTGCTCGAACAGGTTGCGGCGCAGCGTGCTTTCCTTGATGCCGAAGCGCCTGGCGATGCCTGGCAGGTACCAGACCGGGTCGATCGCCGCCTTGCTGACGCGCACGTCGCCGTTGGCGCTCAGGATCTCGCCATCGGGCACCAGCCGGCCGGACTGGATCGCCCCCAGCAGCTCGGGCATGTTGATGTGCGCCTTGGTGACGGCGATGGTCGGGCGGATGTCGATGCCCTGGGCGATCTGCGCGCCGAAGGCCTGGGCGACGCGGTGGCCCCAGGGGTCGAAGGAGACGATCTTCTCGGGGTCGGCCCACTGCGGGTGCGGGCCGATGGGCTCGGCGGGTGCGGTGTCGGTCAGGTCGGGCTTGTGCAGGCGCTGCAACTTGCCGGACGCGATGGCCAGCGCGCGGTAGACGGCGTAGGCGCCCGAGTGCGAGCCGATGGCGTTGCGGTGCGCCGGATTGGTGAGGCTCGCGATGACCGGGCCGCGGGCCTCGGGAGTGGCCGCCCCCCAGTGCACCTCGGTGCTCGACAGGTCGCGCCGGTGGGGATGGGACGTCAGGACGATGTGCTCAGCCATGAAGGACTCCGGAGACTTCGGAACTCTGAAACTTGACCAGGTGGTCAACTTTCATCTCTTCATAGCGAGTTGCGTGCCAGTGCTTACCCGAGTTTCCCGCACCGCAACAGGGCAGAACCGTGCAGAACTCAGTACGTGATGGTGCGCACGCCGGTGGCCGTGCCCAGCAGGCAGACACGCGCCTTGTGCTTGGCAAAGATGCCGACGGTGACGACGCCCGGCCACTGGTTGACCTCGGTCTCCATCGCCAGCGGGTCGGTGATCTGCAGGCCGCGCACGTCGAGGATGTGGTTGCCGTTGTCGGTCACGACGCCCGCGCGCAGCGTCGCGGCGCCGCCGTAGGCCGTCTGGAAGCGCCGGGCGACCTGCGCCGCCGCCATCGGGATCACCTCGACCGGCAGCGGGAAGCGGCCCATCACGTCCACCAGCTTGCTCTCGTCGGCGATGCAGACGAAGCGCTCGGCCAGGTCGGCGACGATCTTCTCGCGGGTCAGCGCGGCGCCGCCGCCCTTGACCATGTGGCCGGCGGCGTCGATCTCGTCGGCGCCGTCGATGTAGACGGGGATCGAGGCGACGTCGGCGGCGTCCAGCACCGTGATGCCGTGCGCCTGCAGACGGGCGGTGCTGACGACCGAACTGGACACGGCACCGGCGATGGTGTCCTTGATCGCCGCGAGCGCGTCGATGAACTGGTTGACGGTGGAGCCGGTGCCGACGCCGACGACGGAGCCGGGTTGCACGTACTGGAGGGCGGCCTGGCCGACGAGGGCCTTGAGTTCGTCTTGGGTCATGGTGGAACGTGAGGTTCAGTGCATTGAATCGGGGACAATCGCACGATTATGGCCCTCGTTCCCTACGCCCTCACCCGCCCCTTCCTGTTCGGACTCGACCCGGAAGCTGCCCACGAACTGACGCTCGACTCGATCGCGCGCCTGCAGAACACGCCGCTGCAATGCCTCTGGGCGCACCGCCGTGTCAGTGATCCGGTGACGGTCGCCGGGCTGAAGTTCCCGAACCGCATCGGGCTGGCGGCGGGGCTGGACAAGAACGGCCGCTGCATCGACGGCCTGGGCGCGATGGGCTTCGGCTTCATCGAGGTCGGCACCGTGACGCCGAAGGGCCAGCCCGGCAACCCGAAGCCGCGCATGTTCCGCCTGCCGGAAGCCAATGCGCTGATCAACCGGCTGGGCTTCAACAACGAGGGGCTCGACAGCTTCCTCGCCAACGTCAAGCGCGCGACCAGCTTCCGCCGCGCGGGCGGCATCCTCGGGCTGAACATCGGCAAGAACGCCGTGACGCCGATCGAGAACGCCGTCGACGACTACCTGATCGGGCTGGCCGGGGTGTATCCGCACGCCGACTACGTCACCGTCAACATCTCCAGCCCGAACACCAAGAACCTGCGCGCACTGCAGAGCGACGAGGCGCTGGACGCGCTGCTCTCGGCCTTGCAGGCGCGCAAGCTGCAACTGGCCCAGGAACACGGCCGCACGGTGCCGATGTTCGTCAAGATCGCGCCCGACCTCGACGAGGCGCAGGTCAAGGTGATCGCCGCGACGCTGAAGAACAACGGCATCGACGGCGTGATCGCCACGAACACCACCATCGGGCGCGACGCCGTGAAGGGGCTGAAGCACGCAGAGGAAACCGGCGGTCTGTCGGGCGCGCCGGTGTTCGAGGCGAGCAACACGGTGATCCGGCAGTTGCGGGCCGAGCTGGGCGGCGCGTACCCGATCATCGGCGTGGGCGGCGTGCTCGGCGGCGCGGACGCGAAGGCCAAGCGCGACGCCGGCGCGGATCTGGTGCAGGTCTACACCGGGCTGATCTACCGCGGCCCGGCGCTGGCCAGCGAGTGCGCGCGCGCACTGCGCCGCTGAAACAACAGGCGCCGGCTCAGATCCGGCGCTCCTCCACCGCGTGGCACGCCACGCGCACGCCGTCCACCTCGTTCAACACCGGCCGCTCGGCCCGACACCGCGCATTGGCGTGCGGACAGCGCGGATTGAACGCACAGCCCGCCGGCGGGTTCAGCGCGTCGGGCACCTCGCCTTGCACCGGCGTGCGCGCCCGGCCGCTCATGCGGATGTCGGGAATCGCGTCCAGCAGCATCCGCGTGTACGGGTGACGCGGCTGGGCAAACAGCGTGCGCTTGTCCGCCACCTCGACCAGCCGCCCGAGGTACATCACGCCCACCCGGTCGCTCACATGCCGCACCACCGCGAGGTTGTGCGAGATGAAGAGGTAGGTCAGCCCGCGCTCGCGCTGCAGGTCCTTCATCAGGTTGAGCACCTGCGCCTGCACCGACACGTCCAGCGCCGAAGTCGGTTCGTCGCACACCAGGAACTCGGGACTGGTCGCGAGCGCCCGCGCGATCGAGACGCGCTGGCGCTGGCCGCCCGAGAACTGGTGCGGAAAGCGGTCGAGGTCCGCGCCCGCCAGCCCCACCTGCGTCAGCAGCTCGGCCGCCCGCTCGCGCAGCGCGGCGCGGTCGGTCAGCAGCCCGTGCTCCAGCAGCGGCTCGCCGACGATGTCCGCCACCGTCCAGCGCGGGTTCAGGCTCGCATACGGATCCTGGAAGATCATCTGCAGCCGCCGCCGCAGCGCCTGCCCTTGCGGCGTGACCAGCGTGGCGTGCAGCGGCTGGCCGTCGATGCGCACCTCGCCGCGGGTCGGCGCGTGCAGGCCGACCAGCAGCCGCGCCACCGTGCTCTTGCCGCAGCCGGATTCGCCCACCAGCGCCAGCGTCTGCCCCCGCGCGATCTCGAAACCCACGCCATCGACCGCATGGACCCACTGCCGCGGCCGGCGCTCGATCACCCGGTTCAGCCACGGCGCCGAAACCTCGAAGGTCTTCACCAGATCGCGGACCTCCACGAGCGGCGCGGTCATGGCGCCTCCTGCGCGGTCGACACGCGCCAGCAGGCGGCGCGGGTGTCGCCTCCGGTCGCCATCAGCTCGGGCCGCTCGGTGCGGCAGCGGTCGATCACCCGCGCGCAGCGGGGATGAAACGCGCAGCCGCTGGGCATCGCGTCCAGCCGCGGCATCGCGCCGTCGATCTGCAGCAGCCGCTCGCGGTCCTCGTCCATCGACGGGATCGCGCCCATCAGGCCGACGCTGTACGGGTGCGCCGGCCGGTGGATCAGCGCGCCGACCGGCCCGATCTCGGCGATGCGCCCGGCGTACATCACCGCCACGCGGTCGCAGGTCTCGGCGATCACGCCCATGTCGTGCGTGATCAGCACCACCGCCGCGCCACGCTCCCGGCAGACGCGCTTGAGCAACGCGATGATCTGCGCCTGGATCGACACGTCGAGTGCCGTCGTCGGCTCGTCCGCGATCACCAGCCGCGGCTCGGCGGCCAGCGCCAGCGCGATCACGACCCGCTGGCGCATGCCACCGGAGAACTGGTGCGGGTAGTGGTCGAGCCGCTGTTCGGGGGCGGGGATGCCGGTGTCGGCCAGCAACTGCACCGCCCGGGTCCGCGCGGTCTGGCGGTCGAAGCCGAGGTGCGCCTGGATGGTTTCCACGAGCTGCTGCCCGACCGTGAACAGCGGGTTCAGCGAGGTCAGCGGGTCTTGAAACACCATGCCGATCTGCCGGCCACGCACCTGGCGCATCTCGTCGGGCGGCAGGTGGTCGATGCGGCGGCCGTCGAGCCGGACCTCGCCCGCGGCGATGCGGCCAGGCGGGTCGAGCAGGCCGATGATGGCCGCGCCGGTCAGCGACTTGCCCGCGCCGGACTCGCCGACCACACCCAGGATCTCGCCCGCCGCGAGGCGGAACGACACGTCATCCAGCGCCCGCAGCGCGCCGTGGCGGTGGGCAAACTCCACCCGCAGGTGGTCCACTTCAAGCAAGGGAGTTGTCATCGCAGCCGGGGATTGAGGACATCGCGCAGCCAGTCGCCCAGCAGGTTCACGCTCAGCGCGACCAGCACCAGCATCGCACCCGGAAACACCGTGATCCACCACTCGCCGGAGAAGAGGAAGTCGTTGCCGGTGCGGATCAGCGTGCCCAGGCTCGGCGAGGTCGGCGGCACGCCCACGCCGAGGAAGGACAGCGTCGCCTCGGTGATGATCGCGGTGGCCACCTGCACGGTCGCCAGCACCAGCACCGGCCCGAGCACGTTCGGCAGCACGTGCCGGCGCATGATCCGCAGCGGCGCGACGCCGATCACCCGCGCCGCCTGCACGTAGTCCTTCTGGCGCTCCACCATGGTCGAGCCGCGCACCGTGCGCGCGTACTGCACCCAGCCGGTCAGCGCAATCGCCAGCACCAGCACCGAAAACGCGAGCAGATCGTGCGCGTTCGGCCACAGCGCCTTGCCGACACCGTCGATCAGAAGCGCCACCAGGATCGAGGGAAACGACAGCATCACGTCGCAGATGCGCATGATGAGCGCGTCCAGCCACCCGCCGACAAAGCCCGCGAGCAGCCCCAGCCCGACGCCCACCACCAGCGACAGCAGCACCGAGGCGAGTCCGACCAGCAGCGAGATGCGCGCGCCGAACATGACCGCAGAGAGGATGTCGCGGCCCTGGTCGTCGGTGCCGAGCGGGTAGAGGGCCCGCCCGTCCGGCAGCCACGCGGGCGGCAACCGCGAGGACATCAGGTCCAGGCTGGCGAGGTCGAAGGGGTGGTGCGGCGCGATCCACGGCGCCCCGAACGCCGCGATCAGGCAGACGGCGAACACGACCGCCGCCCCCATCGCCGCGGGCGAGGACCGCAGGCTGTACCAGACCGCGCTGTCGCGCCAACGCGTGGTCATGTCGGCACCCTCGCCACCCGCAGCCGCGGATCGACCATCACATACAAGAGATCGACCACCATGTTGATCAGCACGAAGATCAGCGCGATCAGGCACAGGTAGGCCGCCATCACCGGGATGTCCGCGAACTGCACGGCCTGGATGAACAGCAGGCCCATGCCGGGCCACTGGAACACGGTTTCGGTGATGATCGCGAACGCGATCAGCGAGCCCAGTTGCAGGCCCGTGATAGTGATGACGGGGACCAGGGTGTTCTGCAAAGCGTGGTGAAAATGCACCACCCGATCGCCCAGTCCACGGGCGCGGGCGAAGCGGATGTAGTCGGTTCGCAACACCTCCAGCATCTCCGCGCGCACGAGCCGCAGGATCAGCGTGAGCTGGAACACCGACAAGGTGACGGCCGGCAGCAACAGATGGCGCCAGCCGTCCAGCGTCAGCAAGCCGGTCTGCCAGGCGCCCAGGGTGACCAGCTCGCCCCGGCCGAAGCTGGGCAGCCAGTTCAGCCAGACGGCGAACACCAGGATCAGCAGGATGCCGATGAGAAATGTCGGCAGCGACACGCCCAGCAGCGAGCACAGCATCAGCGCCTGGGCGGACCAGTGCCCGCGGCGCAGCGCGGCGCAGACGCCCATCGGGATGCCGATCACCAAGGCCAGCACGGCGGCGACCAGCGCCAGCTCCAGCGTGGCCGGCAGGCGCTCCAGGAGGAGGGCCGAGACCTTGCGGCCCTGGCGCAGACTCAGACCGAACTCGCCCTGCACGGCCTGGCCGACGAAGCGCGCGAACTGCACGGGAAACGGCTGGTCCAGCCCGAGGTCGGCGCGGAGCTGGACGCGCTGTGCGTGCGTGGCGTCCTGACCGACCATGGACACGACGGGATCCCCCACATACCGGAACAGCATGAACGCGATGAGCGCCACGGAGAGCATCACCAGTGTGCCCTGGGCCAGACGGCGAAGGAGGAAAGCAGTCATCGGCACGGATCCGTCGTCAACGCAGGCGGGCCGGGCCATAACAGGCCTCTGCCCGGCCCTGGGTGTTGTCGGCGTCGGTCATGAAGGCCAGACCGATCAGCGCCCCCGGCGCCTCGCCGAACGCGGCCAGGAAATCGGCCTGCGCATCGCGCTCGTAGTGCTGCCAGCGGTGCAGGCGCGCGGGGCCGGATTCGATGACGATTTTCCGGATCCGGTCGGATCGCTCGCTGGTGATGATGGTGCCGACCGGGGCTGCGGCATCCCAGACATACATCAGGGTGGCATAGGGTGGCGGCTCGCCGGTGAGCGTGTGGGCCAGCTCGAACAGCATCTGGTTGCGCGCAGACAAGCGCCGGGCATCCCCGTCGAAGGCGAGCACGAGCCGCGCCGAGGCGTCGTCCCGGTTGATGTCGGCCACGGTCGCATCGGCACTGAGGGCGTCCACCCACCAGGAGAATTGCAGCGTGCGCCACGCCTGCGGCTCCAGCCGCAGGACGCGTCGCCAGAGGCTGGCGGATCGGTCCGCCCTGGCCTGCGTGCAACGCAGGCCAGCACGCACCGCGGGGGTGTATTCGGTGAGCCGCTTGCCGGGCAGACGCTGCACGGCCCAGCCCTCGGCCATCGGACTGGCCGGTGCGCCCGTGGGCGCGGGTCGGGTCTCTTCAGGCGCCGTGGCGCATCCTGCCACCAGCATCAGCGCAGCCACCGCACCCGCGAAACGCCTGACCACATGCGCCAGCACCATGTCACTCCAACCGCTCAATGGAACCATCGAAAAAAAGCCACCCGAAGGTGGCTTTCTTTGTTCAGATCAAGCACCTGCTCGCGCAGGCACGGGATCAGAAGTTGTGTTGCACGCCGAAGTCGTAGCCGGTTTGCTCGGTGGCGGTGGTCACCTTGTTGACGCGGGTCAGGTCGGTGTACAGGAACGTGCGCTTGGACAGGTCGTGGCGATAGCCCAGGCTGACCTTCTTGGCGGTCGAGCTGGCCGTGCCGTTGTTTTCCTTCAGCACGGCGTAGCCAGCCAGCACGCGGCCAGCCGGGCTGACGGTGACGGTGGCGCCCAGCAGATAGCCACGGACCTTGTCGCCGTCGACATCCTTGCCCGAGCTCATTGCAGCAGCCAGCTTGGCCGGACCGAAGGTGTAAGCAACACCAGCGGTCGCCAGGTTGTCCTTGGCGCCTTCCGGATTTTCATAGCTGACAGCCGCCATGACGGGGCCGACAGCGTACTGGGCAGCGACCGAGTACGGACGGTTGGCATCGGCAGCAGCGGTCGTGGTGCGCTCAGCGATATCAGCCGCCACCTTCAGGCCACCGAAGGTGCCATCGTAGCGCAGCGAGTTGGCCGTGCGGATCTTGCCGTTATCGGTCGTCGTCGTCGTCGTCGTCGAAGTACCCAGCTTGGTCTTCGAAAGCAGCGACGAGCTGCGCAGACCAGCGACGGTGTCACCACCGAACGGGTCGAACACGTTCTGGGCCAGCGAGAAGGCCGAGGTGTACTGGCGACCCAGGTTCACGGTGCCGAACGCGCCGCCCAGACCAACGGTCGAGTAACCTTGCCAGAAGGTGCTGGCGTTGTTTTGCGCGCCGGTGTCCGGGTCAAAGCGGTGTTCGAAGCCGAACAGGGCCTTCATGCCGCCACCCAGGTCTTCCACGCCCTTGACGCCGAGACGGCTGCTAGCGCCGTCGCGCACTTGCTTGTCAGCAGAGCCGGTGGCCTTGCCGAGAGCCAGGTCAACCTTGCCGTACAGCGTGACCGACGATTGAGCCGAAGCGGCACCAGCGAATGCGCCCAGAACGGCGAGAGCGAGCAGAGACTTCTTCATGCAAATATCTCCTAGGTTGAACTAGAGGGTCCTGCAGCGCGGGGTGTCGTCTCACGACACTGCCCGGACAGGCCGACCTCCTCAGCGGAAGCTGCCACTATTGCACCAGACGGGTTCATCCATTGCCAAGCAGGACTTCGTGAATAGGCGCATTGGCGTTGTCAAGGTGCAACATCCCAGCAGATCCCCGATCCAATATGACACAACCATGTCGCTACCCCCCCGACAACAGGTGAACTGGCCTTGATCTGGGATGGCAAAAGAGAGTCTGACGGCCGTCTAAACTCGTTCGTCATGAGAACGATCACACCCATTGACCGCCTGTTGTCCGTGGCGGACCAGAGTTTGCGCACCATCTGGGGACACCACCACGCCCAGCGCGCTGCCCCATGCACCGAATCGGTGATCGGCAGTTCCGAACTGAGCGAAGCCGAGCGGCGCCTGTCAGGCGCCCTGATCCGGGTCGACCATGTCGGCGAGGTGTGCGCCCAGGCGCTCTACACGGCCCAGGCGTTTGCCACGCGCGATGCAGATCTGCGGGCGCATCTGGAAGCGGCGTCTCGGGAAGAATCCGACCACCTCGCGTGGACCGGACAGCGCCTGCGCGAACTGGGAGACCGGCCCTCGCTGCTCAATCCGCTGTGGTACGCGGGCGCCTTCGCCATCGGCACCATCGCCGCACGGATGGGCGATCGAACCAGTCTTGGCTTCGTCATCGAGACCGAGCGGCAGGTGGAAGAACACCTCGACAGCCACCTGGCGCGCCTGCCCGAGGCCGATCTGGCGTCTCGGGCCATCGTCACGCAGATGCGCGACGACGAGATCCGGCATGCCGAAGCAGCGCAGCAGGCCGGCGGCGTGCGCCCGCCGCTGCCGGTGCGGTGGCTGATGCGTGCAGCGGCGAAGGTCATGACGACCACCGCACACCACATCTGACCGGATGCCGACCGAGCGGCCCGGCTCAGGCCGCCGCCGCCGCCGCCGGCGCCGACGTGTCGACCACCTCGACCTGCAGCTCGATCTCGGCGGTCTTGGCCAGCATCGCCGTTGCAGAGCAGTACTTGTCATAAGACATCTGCACCGCCCGGCGCACCGCCGGCTCCGAGAGCTTCACGCCGCTGACGATGAACTGCATCACGATGCGGGTGAACACCTTGGGCTCGGTTTCGGCCCGATCGGCATGGACCTTGACCTGACAGCCCTGCACCTGCTGGCGGCCGCGCTTGAGGATCAGCACCACGTCGTACGCCGTGCAGGCGCCGGCGCCGGCGAGCAGGGTTTCCATCGGCCGGGGGGCCAGGTTGCGGCCGCCACCTTCGGGCGCACCGTCCATCATCAGCAGGTGGCCACTGCCGGTTTCGGCCGAAAACGCCATGCCGGAAGCCGGCATCCAATTGATCGTGCAGTCCATGACGCGTGGGAATCAGAAGAACAAGCCCGGATTGTGACTTGCTGACGCACAAATGACCCGGGCGCCTTCGTTGCATCGCAGCATCGGCTTTGGTACACTTTCAAACAAGCAATTGGGATTGCCACCTAGAACTTTTCGAACATCAGGCACTCCCAAGCAACGGTTGTCTCCTCCACCCTCCTCCAAAGGTGGATTAAGCCCGAGGTGAAAACCTCGGGTTTTTTTTCGTCACCGCGTTTCGTCCCAGTGAGTTCCACGATGCCCTCCGAGCGCCAGACCCTGCTGACCAGCTACCTCCAACGCATCCTCACCGCCAAGGTCTACGACGTGGCGCGCGAGACCGAGCTGGACCCTGCGCGCAGCCTCTCGGCGCGCCTGGGCAACCAGATCCTGCTCAAGCGCGAAGACAACCAGCCGGTCTTCAGCTTCAAGCTGCGCGGCGCCTACAACAAGATGGCGCACCTGACTGCGGAGCAGCTCGCCCGCGGCGTCATCTGCGCTTCCGCCGGCAACCACGCGCAGGGCGTGGCACTCGGCAGCAAGCGCCTGGGCTGCCGCGCCGTGATCGTGATGCCGGAGACGACGCCCCGCGTGAAGGTCGACGCCGTGCGGGCGCTCGGCGGCGAGGTGGTGCTGGTCGGCGAGAGCTACAACGACGCCTACGACCACGCGATGCAGCTGGCCGAGGTCGAGGGCCTCACCTTCGTCCACCCCTTCGACGACCCGCTGGTCATCGCCGGCCAGGGCACGATCGGCATGGAGATCCTGCGCCAGCACCAGGGGCCGATCGACGCCGTGTTCGTCGCCATCGGCGGCGGCGGGCTGATCTCGGGGGTGGCGGCCTACCTCAAGGCGGTGCGGCCGGAGATCAAGGTGATCGGCGTGCAGACGGTCGATTCCGACGCGATGCTGCAGTCGGTGCGCGCCGGCCACCGGGTGCGCCTGAACGATGTCGGCCTGTTCGCCGACGGCACCGCGGTGAAGTTCGTCGGCGAGGAGACCTTCCGCGTCGCCCGCGAGCTGGTGGACGAGTTCATCGTGGTCGACACCGACGCGGTCTGCGCGGCGATGAAGGACGTGTTCCAGGACACCCGCTCGGTGCTGGAGCCGTCGGGCGCGCTGTCGGTGGCAGCGGTGAAGCAGTACGTGGCCCGCGAAGGCTGCACCGGCAAGACCTTCGTGGCGATCACCTGCGGCGCCAACATGAACTTCGACCGCCTGCGCTTCGTCGCCGAGCGGGCCGACGTGGGCGAGGAGCGCGAGGCGCTGTTCGCCGTGACCATCCCCGAGGAACGCGGCTCGTTCAAGCGCTTCTGCGAGCTGATCGGCCCGCGCAGCGTCACCGAGTTCAACTACCGCATCAGCGACGAGCGCCGCGCCCACATCTTCGTCGGCCTGAGCACCAGCCGGCGCGGCGAGTCGGCGCAGATCGGCGCGCTGTTCGCCGCGCAGGGCTTCGCCGCCCTGGACCTGACCCACGACGAACTGGCCAAGGCCCACCTGCGCCACCTCGTCGGCGGGCGCTCGGATCTGGCGGTCAACGAGCGGCTGTTCCGCTTCGTGTTCCCGGAGCGGCCGGGGGCGCTGATGCGCTTCCTCTCGTCGATGCACCCGGACTGGAACATCAGCCTGTTCCACTACCGCAACCAGGGCGCCGACTACGGCCGCATCCTCGTGGGCATCCAGGTGCCGGAGGCGGATGAAGCGGTGTTCCAGCAGTTCCTCGACACGCTGGCCTATCCCTGCGTCGAAGAAACGGACAATCCGGTCTACCGGCTGTTCCTGCGCTGAATCGGGCCTCCCGGCCACCCCCTGGTTGCGTGGAGGGGTGTGGCCTGACTGCGCGTAAATCCACGGAAAGTCCGCTGCCATGGCCAGGCACCGGAACGCCCGCGCGCACAATCCGGGGCCATGCGCACCGACTCCACGCCCCTGATTCCATCGACTGCCAACCCCGCGCTGGAAGAGGCCCTGCAGTTCAAGCTGCGGCGCCGGGTCAGCACGGCGGGGCACCTGGGCGAGCTGCTGCCGCTGGCCATGCGCATCGGTCTGCTGCAGCAGGTGCTGCGCCCGCGCCTGCGCCAGCCGCAGCTGCTGCTGTTCGTCGGCGACCACGGCATCGCCGTCGATCTCAAGCCGCCAGAACACCTCAGTACCACCGAGATGGTGCACGACGTGCTGGAGAACCGGGTACCGCTGCCACTGTTCGCGCACCAGCAGGGTCTGAGCGTGAGCGTGGTCGACGCGGGCCTGGCCACCCCGCTGCCGATCGGACCGGGCGTGATTTCCCGCAAGATTGCCCATGGCACGCGCAACAGCCGACTGACGGCGGCGATGTCGCTGGACCAGGTGAACGCGGCCATCCGCGCCGGCATGGAGATCGCGCAGGCCCTGCCGGGCAACGTGCTGGGCTGCGCAGGGATCGGGGTGGGCGCACGCGAATCAGCGGCACTGGTCATCGCGCGGGTCACCGGGCGCCCCCTGCACGATCTGGTCGATGGCGGACCGAAGATGCGCCACGAGGAGCTGGGGCACACCCTCGCCGTACTGCAGGCCGCACTGAACCGGCATGGTCCGATCGAGGATCCCGTGCAGGCGCTGGCCACCTTGGGCGGGTTCGAGATGGCGATGATGGTCGGCGCGATGCTCAAGGCGGCCGAGCAGCGGCACCTGATCCTCGTCGACGGGCTGCCGGCCTGTGCAGCGCTGCTCATCGCCACCCACATCGCCGGGCCGGTGATCGATTACTGCCTGTTCTGCCGCAGCACCGACCACCACGGCCTCGACACGGTGCTGGCTGGTTTCGAGAACACCGCCCTGCTGGCACTCGGCCTGGAAAGCCTGGACGGCACCGGCATCACGCTGAGCTGGCCGCTGGTGCGGGCCGCCGCGGCCCTGCTGAGCGAAGTGGTCGATGCGGTCGAGCCGCTGCCGCCGTCCGAGCCGCCCCCGTCCACCGGCACCGGGCACGAATTCGTCCGGATGCCGTGACGCTCCGTTGACGCCCCGGTCAGCGGGCCTGGTTCGGATCGACCACGCCGCCCGCGACACTGCCGGCCTGTTCCGGCGATGGTTCCTGCTGCGCCTGCATCGGTGGAGGCTGCTGCGGCATCGCCGGCGGAGCACCCGGAGTGCCGGGAGCACCGGGCACGGCCGGCAGACCCACTGCCGCACCAGGTGGCCGGATCGCCCCGGCGGGGACCGCACTGGGCGGCGTGCCGGCCGTCGGCAGGGTTCCGGTGGCCGGCGGCGGGAGCTGGGGCAACTCCAGCGTGAGCTGTGCGGGCGCGCCTGGCGGGCCAAGACTCACGCCCCTGGCGGTGACGCCCTGCAGCACCCACTGTCCGTCGACCGACGCCCCCAGCCGCACCACACGGGCAGGCCGGTCATCCACCGTCAGCACCGCCCAGCTCGGACCGGCACCCGTGGAGGCCACGGCCCCGACCAGCTTGAAGCGCGCCGCGGCCGCGGGTGGTGGCGCGGCCACCTCGCCCACGGGCGCCACGGCGCCGAGCAGGCGCAGCACATCGCCCTGCACCGCCTGGTCGATCGCCACCGTCTGCACCTGGGACGGCACCGCCCCGGGACGCGCGAACAGGCGCAAGCCCCAGAACACGAGGCTTCCCGCGAGAGCGGCCCACACCAACCATGCTGTCCAACGTGCTGCCATGGGGGCGGATTATGATCGACGGCCCCGCTGCTCTCAGTGCACTTCGGATCCCACATTCATGAAATCCTTGCGACACGCCGCCCAGCGCGGCTTCACCCTCATCGAGCTGATGGTGGTGCTGGTGATCATCGGCGTGCTGGCCTCCCTGATCGTGCCCAGCGTGCTCGACCGCGTCGACGAGGCGAAAGTCACTGCCGCCCGCACCGACGTCAACAGCCTGATGGAAGCGCTCAAGCGCTACCGGCTCGACAACCAGCGGTATCCGACCAGCGAGCAGGGCCTGCAGGCACTGGTGACCAAGCCGACCACCAGCCCGGTCCCGCCGAACTGGAAGCCGACGCTGGACAAGCTGCCCAACGACCCCTGGGGCCGCCCGTACCAGTTCGCCAACCCGGGCGTGAAGGGCCCGATCGACGTGTTCAGCTACGGCGCGGACGGACAGGCCGGCGGCGAGGGCAAGGACGAGGACATCGGCTCCTGGCAGTGACGCCGTGACCCGTGCCCGCGGATTCACCCTGCTGGAGCTGATGGTGGTGGTGGCGATCATCGCGCTGGCCAGCGCGCTCGTGACCCTGGCGCTGCCAGACCCGGCCAGTACCCGGCTGGAGCGCGAGGCGACCCGGCTGGTGGCGATCCTCGAAACCGCGCGGGTGCAGGCCCGCTCGCTGGGCGTCCCGGTGCGCTGGGTGCCCGGCCGCCCCCGCCAGACCGCCAACGACAGCCCGGACCAGCCCGGCCCGGACTTCCACTTCACCGGCCTGCCGGACAACAACGGTCTGCCCGAACGCTGGTCCGACGCCGACCTGGCGGGCCAGATCGGCGTGGTGCTGGCGCCGGGCCAGTCCGGCCTGCTGCTCGGCCCCGAGCCCGTGATCCCGCCGCAGACGCTGACCCTGCAGCTCGACGACCAGCGCCTGCGCCTGTCCACCGATGGCCTGAGTGCCTTTGCCGTGATCGCCGATGCACCCGCACCGCAGTGAGCCGGGCCAGCGCGGGCTGACGCTGATCGAGGTGCTGGTGGCGCTGGCGATCGTCGCGATCACGCTGGCCGCCGGCATCAAGGCCGCGGGCGCCCTCACCGGCAACACGCAGCGGCTGGCCGACACGCTGGCCGGCCAGTGGTGCGCCGACAACTACCTCACCCGGCTGCGCCTGGAGCGGCAGCTGCCGCCGGTCGGCGACAGCGAGTTCAGCTGCGAGCAGGTCGGGCAGACCTACCAGGGGCGCGTCTCGGTGCGCCCGACGCCCAACCCGCTGTTCCGCCGCATCGACGTGCACCTGCTCGACCCCGAAGGGCAGCACCTGCTGCTCTACACCACCGTGATGTCCCGTCTCTGAGCCGCCCAGGACCGATGCGCCCGACCTGTTCCCTTCGCCCGCCGCGCTCCGCCGGATTCACGCTCATCGAGGTGCTGGTGGCGCTGTTCATCCTGGCGCTGATGTCGGCGATGGCGTGGCAGGGCGTGGACGCCATCGCCCGCAGCCGCGCATCGACCCAGGCCCGCATGGACCGGCTGCTGCGCCTGCAGACGGTGCTCGCGCAGTGGGAGGCCGACGTGCACGAGGTGATCGACACCCAGGTCGTGCCGGGGCTGAACTTCGACGGCGCCACGCTGCGCCTGACGCGCCGCCAGCCCGAGGGCGTGCAGGTGGTCGCCTGGACGCTGCGCGGTGGCCACCTGTACCGCTGGAGCGCGCCGACCTCGACCGCGCTGGACACCCTGCAGGACGGCTGGATGCGCAGCTACCAGCTGCTCGGCAACGAGCCCGGCACGCTGCAGATGCTCGACCACCTCGCGCAGTGGCAGCTCTTCGTCTTCCTGACCAGCAGCAACGGCTGGAGCAACGCGCAGTCGAGCGGGGACGTCGCACAGACCGCGCCGCCCGCCCCGGTCGATCCGCCGCCACCGGTGCCGGAGGCGGGGGCCTCGGGCGCAGGCACCGTGGTCGGCAACGGAGTGGTCAGCGCGGCCCCGCCGGTGGTCGTCAACCACGACGCGCTGCCGGACGGGCTGCGGCTGGTCGTCAGCTTCGCGCCGGGTGGCGCGGCCGACGGCACGCTGACCCGTGAAGTGCGGCTCATCCACCCATGACCACGATGCCCACGATGCCCATGACGTGCCCCTGCGCCCCGCCGGCACGCCAGCGTGGCGCCGCGCTGCTGACCGCGATGATCATCGTCACGGTCGTGGCGACACTCGCCTCGGGCATGGTCTGGCAGCAGTGGCGCGCGCTGCAGGTCGAGGCGGCCGAGCGCGCGCAGACCCAGTCCGAGTGGGTGCTGCAGGGCGCCCTCGACTGGACCCGCATGATCCTGCGCGAGGACGCCCGAGAAGGCGGCAGCGACCACCTCGGCGAACCGTGGGCCGCACCGCTGGCCGAGGCCCGGCTGTCCACCTTCCTGGCCGCCGACCGCTCGATGGCCGAGGACGCGCCCGACGCGTTCCTGTCGGGCCGCATCGTGGACGCCCAGTCGCGCTACAACCTGCGCAACCTCGTCCAGCAAGGCAAGGTCAGCCGCAGCGAGCTGCAGACGCTGGTGCGCCTGTGCGGCTTCCTGGGGCTGAACGGCGATGTCGCGCCACGGCTGGCCGAAGCGCTGCGCCGCGCCACGCCTGGCAGCACCACCGAGGCCCCCTCCGACGCCAGCACCACCACGACCACGCTGCCGCTGATGCCGACCTCGGTCGAGGAGCTGGGCTGGCTCGGGCTGGACGCCGCCACGGTGCGGCGCCTCAAGCCCTATGTCGTGCTGCTGCCACGCGAGACGCCCGTCAACCTCAACACGGCGCCCAAGGAAGTCATCGCCGCGGTCCTGCCGGGCATCGACCTGGCCACCGCCGAGCGGCTCGTGCAGTCGCGGCTGCGGGATCCGCTGAAAACCCCCGCCGACGCCAAGACCGTGCTGGGCGAGCAGGCGCTGACCGACGCGCGCCGCGTCAGCGTCAACTCGAACTACTTCATCGTCTACGGCGCGCTGCGGCTGGACCAGGTGACCGTCGCCCAGCGCTCGCTGCTGGAGCGCAACGGGCGCGACGTGCGCACGCTGTCCACGCAGCGTCTGCGTGACCCGGCCGAACTGGAAAGTTCGCTGCAACCATGAACACTGTCGCTCGGTTCGTCCGTGCTGCGCGGGCGATGGGCAGACCCGCACCTACAATCCGCCGAACACGTCCACCCCGCCCATGAGCCTGCTCGTCATCCAATTGCCCACCCGCACCCGGCTGCATCCGCAGAGCCGCGGGTCTGCGCCGGGCGCGGGCGCCCGGGCCGAGCTGGGCTTCGTGCTCAGTCCGGACGGACAGTCGATCCAGGCCGAAGGCCAGTGCGTGGCCTCGCTGCTGCCCCGTGCCACCGCAGTGGTGGCCCTGCTGGCACCAGCCGATGTCGCGTTTCACCGCGTGACCTGCCCGAAGGCCCCGGCCACCCGGCTGCGTGCCGCACTAGCCGGCGTCCTCGAAGAGCAGGTGCTCGACGACGTGGAGCAGCTGCACCTGAGTCTGGCCCCGGACGCCCGCCCCGGCGAGCAGACCTGGGTCGCCGCGATCGACCGCGCGTGGCTGACGGCAGAGCTGGCGGCCCTGGAGGCCGCCGGAGTCGTCGTGGACCGGGTCGTGCCCGGACTGTGGCCCGATGCGCAGGCGCATGGCCATTTCCACGTGCCCTATGACGACGACAAGCCGAAGACGCTGCTGACCTGGTCCGACGCGCAGGGCGTGAGCACCTGGCCGCTGCAGGGCAGCCTGTCGCGCGGCCTGCTGCCCGAGCCGCTGGCCGACCACACGCTCTGGACCGCCGACCCGGCCGCCGCCGCACCGGCCGAGCGCTGGCTGGGCCAGCCGGTGCAGGTGCTGGGCATGGGCGCCCGCCTGCTGGCATCGGCGCAGAGCGGCTGGAACCTGCGCCAGTTCGAGCTGGCCGCGCGCCACCGCGGTCTGGGGCTGCTGCGCGACGCGGGCAAGCAGTTCCTCACGCCGGGCTGGCGGCCGGTGCGGCTCGGGCTGATCGGGCTGCTGCTGGCGCATCTGGCCGGGCTGAACGCCTGGGCCTGGATCCAGCGCAACGAGTTGCAGGTGCGCCGCACGGCGGTCGCCAACCTGCTGCGCACGACCCACCCGCAGGTGCGCGCCGTGCTGGACGCCCCGCTGCAGATGGCCCGCGAGAACGACTTGCTGCGCGCCAGCGCCGGCCGCCCGGGTGACACCGATCTGGAGCCGCTGCTGCAGGCCGCCGCCAGCGTCTGGCCGGAGGGCCGCCCGCCGCAGGTCATCCGTTACGAGAACGGCCGGCTGTCGCTGGGCGCCCCGGGCATCGGGGAAGCCGAGGTCAGCCGCATGAAGGCCACGCTGGAGCCGGCGGGCTGGACGATCGAGCACACCGACAACCAGGTCACCCTGGGCCGTCCGACCCTGCCGGGAGCTGCCCGATGACCTCCGCCCTGTCGCGTTCCGACGCCCTGCGCCAGCAACTCGCCCCGCTGCAGCAGCGCTGGCAGTCCCTGGCGCCACGCGAGCGGCTGGGGGCAGCGCTCGGCGGCGTGCTGCTGCTGGGGGTTCTGGTCTGGACCATCGGCGTGCAGCCCGCGCTCAAGACCCTGCGCACCGCCCCGGCCCAGCAGGCCGTGCTCGACGCCCAGCTGGCCCGGATGCAGCGTCTGGCGGCCGAGGCGGGCGAGCTGCGCGCACTGCCTCCCGTCGATCCGGCGCAAGCCGATGCCGCGCTGCAAGCGGCCACCGCGCGCCTCGGCGCCGCGGCCCGCCTGCAGCGCAGCGGCGAGCGCCTGAGCGTGACCTTCACCAGCGTCGAGCCGGCCGCGATGATGGGCTGGCTCGCCGAGGTCCGCGCCGCGGCCCGTGTGCGCGTCATCGAGACCCAGCTCGGCCGCACCGGCAACGGCTACAGCGGCAGTGTCGTGCTGACGCTACCCACGCCCGCCGCGGCTCCCCCGCGCTGACAGAATCCGCATCTGCACATGGCCCTCCACGGCAGCTCCTGGCGCCCCACCTACCAGCCCTCGGCCCCCCCGTCGATCTTCGGCACGACCGGCCGCAAGGCGCCCGGCCACGGCTGGGTCGCGCAGGCACGGGCCAGCCGGCGCTGGGCCATCGCCGGCGGTGTCGTCGGGGCGGTCGTGGCGCTGGTCGCGTTCGCGCCGGCAGACTGGCTGGCCCAGGCCGTCGCCCGTGCCACGCAGCAGCATGTGCTGCTGGCCAATGCGCATGGAACGGTCTGGTCCGGCGACGCGGTGCTGATCCTCGGCGCGGGCGCCGGCAGCCGGGACGCCCGCGCCCTGCCCGGCCGCATCCGCTGGACCCTGCAGCCGGCGGGCGCCGCCCTGCGCCTGGCCCTGCAGCACGACTGCTGCCTCAACGGCGAACAGCGCCTGCTGGTGCGCCCCGGCCTCGGCCAGGTGCAGGTGGCGCTGCAGCCGGGCCGGGCCGACCAGGGCGACTGGGTCGGCCAGTGGCCCGCCGCCTGGCTGGTCGGTCTGGGCACGCCGTGGAACACGCTGCGCCCCGGCGGCACGCTGCGTCTGACCACGCAGGCCCTGTCGCTGAGCTGGGCGCAGGGCCGCTTCGCGATGACCGGCAGCGCGGGGCTGGAACTGCGCGACTTCTCCTCGCGCCTGTCGACGCTGCCCCGCCTGGGCAGCTACCGGATCACGTTCAGTGGCGACCCCGCCCAGGCCGGCACCGCCATGGTGACGCTGGACACCCTCGACGGCGCCCTGCGGCTCAGCGGCACGGGCAGCTGGAGCCAGGGCGGACTGCGCCTGCGCGGCGAAGCCACCACCACCGACGCCGACCGCCCGGCCCTGAACAACCTGCTCAACATCATCGGACGGCGCCAAGGCGCGCGCTCCCTGCTCACGATCGGATGACCATGACGCTGTGCCCCCGCCCCTCTGCCCCGCGCCGCGTGCTCGCCGCGGCGCTGGCCGGCACCCTGGCCCTCGGCCACCTCACGCCGCTGCAGGCGCAGCAGACGCAGCCATCCCGCCGCAACGCCCCGGCCACGGCCAAGGTGACGGTGAACTTCGTCAACGCCGACATCGAGGCGGTGTCGCGCGCGATGGCCGCCATCGTCAAGCGCCAGATCCTGGTCGACCCCCGGGTGCGCGGCCAGATGACGCTCTACAGCGAACAGCCGCTGAGCGAGCGCGAGGCCTTCCTGAACTACCTCTCGGTGCTGCGCGGGCTGGGCTTCACGGTGGTGGACGTGGCCGGGCTGCTCAAGGTCGTGCCCGAGGCCGAGGCCAAGCTGCAGACCGGCACGGTCTCGGTCGGCAACGTCATGCGCACCGGCGACCAGATCCTCACGCAGGTCTTCCCGCTCAAGCACGAGAACGTCAACAACCTCGTGACCGTGCTGCGCCCGCTGATCACGCCCAACAACACCATCAACGCCAACCCCGGCAACAACACGCTGGTCATCACCGACTACGCCGACAACCTGCAGCGCCTGGCCCGCATCATCGCGGCGCTGGACACACCCGCGGCGACCGATGTCGAGGTGATCCCGGTCAAGAACGGCTCGGCCTCGGACCTCGCGCCGATGGTGCAGCGCTTCGCGGACTCCTCGGCCGGCGGCACGCCCGGCGCGCCGGCGGCGATGTCCGGCAGCGTCTCGGTCATGGCCGACCCGCGCACCAACGCGCTGCTGGTGCGGGCCCCCAACGCGGCACGGCTGGCCGTCATCCGCGGCGTGATCGACAAGCTCGACCGACCCGGCCCGCCCGGCACGGCGGCCGGCAACATCTACGTCGTCTACCTGAAGAACGCCGATGCGACCCGGCTGGCGACCGTGCTGCGTGCGGCCTATGGCAGCGGTGGCAGCAGCGGGGCGTCGGGCAGCGGATCGGGCACCACCGGCAGCACGGGACTCGGCTCCACCGGCGCCAACGCGGGCGGCATGGCCACGGCCATCGGCGGCCAGACCAGCACCGGTACCGGCGCCTCGACGCAGTCGACCAGCCCGGTCAGCGCCTCGGCCAATCCGTCCACGGGCGGCTTCGTGCAGGCCGATCCCTCGACCAACTCGCTGATCATCACCGCGCCCGAGCCGGTCTACCGCCAGCTGCGTGCCGTCATCGACCAGCTCGACGCCCGCCGCGCGCAGGTCTACGTCGAGTCGATGATCGTCAAGATGGACGCCAGCCAGGCGGCCGAGTTCGGCTTCCAGTGGCAGGGCCTGCTGGGCAAGAACGGCGACAAGTACGGCTTGGTGGCCGGCACCAACTACAGCTCGACCAGCGGCGCCGGCGCCAACATCGTCACGCTGTCGCAGTCGACCACCAGCACCGGCGTCAGTCTTGGTGCCGGTCTGAACGTCGGTCTGGTCCAGGCGATCAATGGCGTCTACACGCTGGGCGCGCTGGCGCGCTTCCTGGAGAGCAGCACCGGCGCCAACATCCTGTCGACCCCGAACCTGGTCGCGCTAGACAACGAGGAAGCCAAGATCGTCATCGGGCAGAACGTGCCCTTCATCACCGGCAGCTACACCAGCACCGGCACCAGCACCGGCTCGACCAACCCGTTCCAGACCATCGAGCGCAAGGACGTGGGCCTGACGCTGCGGATCAAGCCGCAGATCGGCGAGAGCGGCACCGTGCGCATGCAGATCTACCAGGAGAACTCCAGCGTCATCGCCGGCACGACCTCGTCCAGTGCCGGCCCCTCGACCGAGAAGAGCTCGATCGAGACCTCGGTGGTGGTGGATGACGGCCAGATCATGGTGCTGGGCGGGCTGCTCAAGGACGAATACGCCGACGGCGAAGACCGCGTGCCCGGACTGGCCAGCCTCCCGCTGGTCGGCAACCTGTTCAAGGCGCAGAACCGCAAGCGCATCAAGACCAACCTGCTGGTCTTCCTGCGTCCGGTCGTGATGCGCACCCAGGACGACGCCAACGCGCTGACCCTGGACCGCTACGACATGATCCGTGCCCGCCAGCAGGACGGCCAGCCCAAGCCCTCGTCGGTGCTGGGCATCAACGAGTCGCCGGTGCTGCCCGAGGTGCGCCGCGGCGAACGGGCCACGCCGGCCGCGTCTTCCGCCTCCAGCCCGGACCGCTGACCGTGCGCCATCCCCTGCCCTACGCCTGGGCCAAGGCCCAGCGCCTGCTGCTCGAAGACGATGGCGACCGCCTGGTCCTCTGGGCCGACGCCGAGGCACCGCGCGCCGCGCTGGCCGAGGTGCTGCGCCTGCACGCCATCGACGCCATCGAGCGCGAAGCCCCCGAGCGCCTGGCCCAGCGCATCGCCCAGGCCTATGCTGGCGGCGAGTCCAGCGCCGCGGCGGTGGTCGGCGAGGTGGAAAGCGCGGTCGACCTCGGCCGGATGATGCAGGACCTGCCCGCCGTGGAAGACCTGCTCGAAGCCGCCAACGACGCGCCCATCATCCGCATGCTCAACGCCCTGCTCACGCAGGCGGCCAAGGACGGCGCGAGCGACATCCACATCGAGCCGTACGAGCGCTCGTCGGCCGTGCGCTTCCGCGTGGACGGCACGCTGCGCGAGGTGGTGCAGCCGAACAAGGCGCTGCACGCCGCGCTGATCAGCCGGCTGAAGATCATGGCCGAGCTGGACATCGCCGAGAAGCGCCTGCCGCAGGACGGCCGCATCAGCCTGCGCATCGGCGGCCGGGCCATCGACGTGCGGGTCTCGACGCTGCCGGGCGTGCATGGCGAGCGCGCCGTGCTGCGCCTGCTCGACAAGGGCGAGGCCAAGTTCTCGCTGCAGGGCCTGGGCATGCAGGGTGACACCTACACGCGCTTTTCCGGGCGCATCCAGCAGCCGCACGGCATCGTGCTCGTCACCGGCCCGACCGGCTCGGGCAAGACCACCACGCTCTACGCCGCGCTCGGCCAGGTCGACACCAGCACCACCAACGTGCTGACCGTCGAGGACCCGGTCGAATACGAGCTGGGCGGCATCGGCCAGACCCAGGTCAACGCCAAGATCGACCTGACCTTCGCCAAGGCCCTGCGCGCGATCCTGCGCCAGGACCCGGACGTGATCATGATCGGCGAGATCCGCGACCACGAGACCGCGCAGATCGCCGTGCAGGCCTCGCTGACCGGCCACCTCGTGCTCGCCACGCTGCACACCAACGACGCGCCCAGCGCCGTGACGCGGCTGACCGACATGGGGATCGAGCCTTTCCTGCTGAGTTCCTCGCTGCTGGGCGTGCTCGCGCAGCGGCTGGTGCGCAAGCTCTGCAACACCTGCAAGCGCCCGGGCGCCGACGGCCGCTGGCACCCGGTCGGCTGCGACGCCTGCGGCCACAGCGGCTACAAGGGCCGCACCGGCGTGTACGAGCTGATGGTGGTCGACGACGCCGTGCGCGCGCTCATCCACGGTCGCGCCAGCGAGTCCGAGCTGATCGACGCGGCCCGTGCCGGCGGCCTGCGCTCGATGCGCGAGGACGGCGAGCGGCTGGTCGCCACCGGCGTCACCTCGCTGGAAGAACTGCTGCGCGTCACGCGCGACTGAACTAGATGCCCGCCTACCGATTCGAAGCCCTCGACGCCGCCGGCAAGACCCAGACCGGGCTGCTCGACGGCGACAACGCCAAGGCGGTGCGCTCGCAGCTGCGGGCGCGGGCGCTGGTGCCGCTGGACGTGCAGCTGGTCGAATCGGAAGCGACGGCCACCGCGGCGGCCGGCGGCTCGATGATGCGGCGGCGGGTGTTCTCGGCCACGACGCTGGCGATCTGGACCCGGCAGCTCGCCGGACTGGTCGGCGCCGGCCTGCCGCTGGAGCGTGCGCTGACCGCCCTCGCCGACGAAGCCGAGGACCCGCGCCAGCGCGAGCTGCTCGCCCACCTGCGCGCCGAGGTGAATGGCGGCTCGCCGTTTGCCAGCGCGCTCGGCAACGCGCCGCGCGAATTCGACGAGGTCTACCGCGCCGTGGTCGCCGCGGGCGAGCAGAGCGGGCAGCTCGGCCGCGTGCTGGAAAAGCTGGCCGACGACCTGGAGGAACGCCAGGCGCTGAAGTCGCGGCTGGTGGGCGCGACGCTGTACCCGGCCATCGTGTCGGTGGTGGCGATCGTGATCGTGGTCTTCCTGGTCACCTATGTGGTGCCGCAGGTGGCGCAGGTGTTCGCCGGCAGCAAGAAGGCCCTGCCCTTCCTGACCAGCGCGATGCTGGCGCTGAGCGCGTTCCTGCGCCACTGGGGCTGGGCGCTGCTGCTGGCGCTGATCGGTGCGGGCGGGCTGCTCGTGGTGGCCCAGCGCAACGAGGCCACGCGCGAACGGCTCGACGGCCTGGTGCTGACGCTGCCCATCGTCGGCCGGCTGGCGCGCAGCTATAACGCGGCGCGGTTCGCCGGCACGCTGGCGATGCTGGCAGGCTCGGGCGTGCCGATCCTGAAGGCGCTGCAGGCGGCGGCCGAGACGCTGTCCAACCGCGCCATGCGCGCCGACGCGCTGGACGCGCTGGTGCAGGTCCGCGAGGGCGCGCCGCTGGCCTCGGCGCTGTCGTCGAAGAAGCGCTTCCCCGGCCTGCTGTCGATGTTCGCCCGCCTGGGCGAGCAGACCGGCGAGTTGCCGGTGATGCTGCAGCGCGCCGCCACCCAGCTCGGCGCCGAGGTCCAGCGCCGCGCGATGCAGATGGCCACCATCCTGGAGCCGATGCTGATCGTGGTGATGGGCGCGATGGTGATGGTGATCGTGCTGGCGGTGCTGCTGCCGATCATCCAGCTCAATACCTTCGTGAAGTGAGCCTCACGGGTTTGCCCTGATGCAGGCCAGTGTCTCGCGTTATTTAATTTGCTTTGCAAGCAAACAAACGGAGACATCCCATGAACTGGAACATGATCAAGACCGCGGTCGCCGCCGCATTGGCCATCGGCTGCGGCGCCGCCGCTGCGCAAAGCGTCGAAGTGATGCATTGGTGGACCTCCGGTGGCGAAGGCGCCGCCGTGGGCGTGCTGAAGAAGGATCTGGAAGCCAAAGGCGTCAAGTGGGTCGACATGGCCGTGGCCGGTGGTGGCGGTGAAGCGGCCATGACCGCCTTGCGCGCCCGTGCCGTGGCCGGCAACCCGCCCACCGCCGCGCAGCTGCTCGGCATGGCCGTCACCGACTGGGCCGGCGAAGGCTTTCTGGGCGACCTGAACGAGACCGCCAACAAGGAAGGCTGGGACAAGGTCGTGCCGCCCGCCCTGCAGCGCTTCGCCAAGGCCGACGGCAAGTGGGTCGCCGTGCCGGTGAACATCCACCGCCCGCACTGGCTGTGGATGAACGCCAGGATCTTCAAGGACAACGGCCTGACGCCGCCCAAGACCTGGGACGAGTTCAATGCCACCGCCGACAAGCTGAAAGCCAAGGGCATCCTGCCGGTGGCCATCGGCGGCCAGCCGTGGCAGGAAGCCACCGCCTGGGAAGGCATCGTGCTGGGCCTGGGCGGCCCGGACTTCTACCGCAAGGCGGTGATCGAGGCCGACGCGGCCTCGATGAGATCGGCCACGATGGTCAAGGTATTCGACCAGATGCGCAAGATCCGTGGCTACGCCGACCGCAACTTCGCCGGCCGCGACTGGAACCTGGCCACCTCGATGGTGATCAAGGGCGAGGCCGCGATGCAGCTGATGGGCGACTGGGCCAAGGGCGAAGTGATCGCCGCCAAGCTCACGCCGGGCAAGGAAATCCTCTGCGCCGTGGCGCCGGGCACGCAGGGCTCGTACCTGTTCAACACCGACTTCTTCGCGATGTTCAAGGTCGGCGCCGACCGCCGCCCGGCCCAGCTGACGATGGCCTCGTCGGTGATGAACCCGGCCTTCCAGGAAACGTTCAACCTGGCCAAGGGCTCGATCCCGGCACGCAGCGACGTGTCGGTCGACAAGTTCGACGAGTGCGGCAAGAAGTCGATGGCCGACCTGAAGGCCGCCTCGGCCGCCGGCCACATGCACGGTTCGCTGGCCCACGGCCATGCGCAGCCGGCCGCCGTGCAGCGCGCCTATCTGGACGTGATCACCAGGCACTTCAACTCCGACATGTCGTCGAAGGACGCCGCCGAAGCACTGGCCAAGGCCGTCGCAGCCGCCAAGTGATCGGCTGACTGTCGCTGGAAAAGCGAAACCGGCGCGCCCCCGGGTGCGCCGGTTTTCTTGGCTCCCTGGCTGCAAGCCGGCCTCAACCTGGCAATGCCCATGTCCACGGTTTCACGGTGGCTCGACCACCACATGTCGAAGCTGGCGCTCCTGCCCAGCCTGGTGCTCATCACGGTGGGTGTCTACGGCTTCATCGTCTTCACCACGGTGCTCTCGTTCACCAGCTCGAAGATGCTGCCCAACCTCTCGACCTTCGTCGGTCTGCTGCAATACCAGCGGCTGTGGGCGAACCCGCGCTGGATGGTGGCGGTCGAGAACTTCTTCCTCTTCAGCGTTCTCTACATCGGCCTGGCCACCGTGCTGGGCCTGGCGCTGGCGATCCTGCTCGACCAGAAGGTGCGCGCCGAAGGCGCCTTGCGCTCGATCTACCTCTACCCGATGTCGATCTCGTTCATCGTCACCGGCGTGGCCTGGCAATGGCTGATGTCGCCCGACCTCGGGCTGGAACGCGCCGTGCAGACCTGGGGCTGGACCTCGTTCCGCTTCGACTGGATCAAGGACGACCGCATGGCGATCTACTGCGTCGTCATCGCCGGCGTCTGGCAGGCCACCGGCTTCGTGATGGCGCTGTTCCTGGCCGCGCTGCGCGGCATCAACAGCGAGATCATCTCGGCCGCCCGCATCGACGGCGCCGGCGGCGTGCAGATCTACCGCCACGTGGTCGTGCCGGCGCTGCGGCCGGCGCTGCTGACCGCACTGGTGGTGCAGGCGCACCTGTCGATCAAGTCCTACGACCTGGTGATCGCGCTCACGCGCGGCGGGCCCGGCTATTCGACCGAGCTGCCGTCGACCTTCATGTACGGCTTCACCTTCTCTCGCAACGAGATGGCGCTGGGCTCTGCCAGCGCGGTGGTGATGCTGTGCGCACTGGCCGCCATCATCGTTCCCTACCTCGCCACCGAGCTGAAGCATGAGCAACGTCATTGAAACGACCGACGCGGCGGCCGTGCCGCACGCGCGCCCATGGGCCGGTCGGCTGGCGCTCCACGCGCTGCTGATCCTCGCTGCGATCGGCTTTCTGGTGCCGCTGGCGGCGATGGTGTTCACCTCGCTGAAAGGCATGCCGGAGATCAGCGGGGTGGCGCCCTACGAGGGCAGCACCATCCTCAGCCTGCCGCGTGCGCCGTCGTTCGAGGCCTGGGGCCTGGCCTGGTCGAGCGCCTGCATCGCGGTGAGTTGCGAGGGGCTCAAGGGCTACTTCGGGAACTCGATCGTGCTGTGCCTGTTCGCCGTCACGATCTCGGTGGCCGTGGGCGCCGTCAACGGCTATGCGCTGACCAAGTGGCGTTTCCGGGGCGACAACCTGGTCTTCGCGCTGTTCCTGTTCGGCTGCTTCATCCCGTTCCAGATCGTGCTGATCCCGATCGCGCGCCTGCTCGGACTGGCCGGTCTGTCGGGCTCGATGACCGGGCTGGTGGCGGTGCACGTGCTCTACGGCATCGCGTTCACCACCCTGTACTTCCGCAACTTCTACGTCGCCGTGCCCGACGAGCTGATCAAGGCCGCGCGCATCGACGGCGCCAGCTTCTGGAGCATCTTCCTGTTCGTGATCGTGCCGATCTCGGGGCCGATCGCGGTGGTGTCGGTGATCTGGCAGTTCACCTCGATCTGGAACGATTTCCTGTTCGGTGCCTCGTTCGCGGGCCCCGATTCACGACCGCTGACCGTGGCGCTCAACAACCTCGTCAACACCTCCACCGGCACCAAGGCCTACAACGTCGACATGGCCGCAGCCATGATCGCCGCGCTGCCCACGATGCTGGTCTACATCGTCGCCGGCAAGTTCTTCGTCCGCGGACTGATGGCCGGCGCCGTCAAAGGATAAGCACCATGGCTTCCCTCCACATCCACAACGTCACCAAGCAGTTCGGCAGCGTCGGCATCCTGCGGGACATCAACCTCTCGATCGAGGACGGCGACTTCCTCGTGCTGGTCGGCCCGTCGGGCTGCGGCAAGTCGACGCTGCTGAACATCATCGCCGGCCTGGAGCCGCTGAGCGGCGGCACGATCTCGATCGACGGCCGCTCGGTGCAGCACCTGGAGCCCAAGGCGCGCGACATCGCGATGGTGTTCCAGTCGTACGCGCTCTACCCGTCGATGACGGTGGAGAAGAACATCGCCTTCCCGCTGCGCATGCGCGGCCACACGCCGGCCGAGCAGGCCGCCAAGGTCCGGCAGGTGGCCGAGCTGCTGCAGATCGGCCACCTGCTCGATCGCAAGCCGCAGCAGCTCTCGGGCGGCCAGCGCCAGCGCGTGGCGATGGGCCGCGCGCTGGTGCGCGACCCGAAGATCTTCCTGTTCGACGAGCCGCTGTCCAACCTCGACGCCAAGCTGCGCGTGGACATGCGCACCGAGATCAAGCGCCTGCACCAGCGTGTCAGGAAGACCACCGTCTACGTCACGCACGACCAGGTCGAGGCGATGACGATGGCCACCCGCATCGCGGTGATGAAGGACGGCATCGTGCAGCAGTTCGGCACGCCGTCGGACATCTACGACCAGCCGGCCAACACCTTCGTCGCCACCTTCATGGGCTCGCCGTCGATGAACCTGGTGCCGGCCACCGCGCAGCTGAACGGCGGCGAACCGGGCCTGCTGATCGAAGGCACCGACGTGCGCGTGCGGCTGCCGGCGCGCAGCGGATCGCAGGTGCGACACGGGCAGCCGGTGCTGTTCGGCCTGCGGCCCGAATGGTTCCTGCGCAGCGACACGCTGCCGGCGAGCCACTTCGGCCTGCGCGCCGCCGTCGACGTGCTGGAGCCCACCGGCCCCGACCTCTACGCCGCCCTGCGCGTGGGGCCGCATGAAGTGATGGCGCGGCTGCCGGCCGACGCGCCGATCAGCGCCGGCACCGAGGTCGATTTCGGTGTCGACCTGAACAAGGCCCTGATCTTCGACCGCGCCAGCGGCGCCCGCGTCCATTGATGACCGACCACACAGCAAACACAGGAAAGACTCCCATGCCCAAGAAAGAAGACCGTCTGCTGCGCGTCGGCGTGCTCGGTTGCGGACCGATCGCGCAGGCCGCCCACTTCGAGAGCTGCACCAAGGCCCGCAACGCCGAGCTCTACGCCATCTGCGACGTCGCCGACGACCTGCGCGAGCGCATGGCCTGGACCCACAAGCCGACCAGAAGCTACGCCGACTACGACGCGATGCTGGCCGACCCCGAGCTGGAGGCCGTGATCATCGCCACCTCGGATGCTTTCCACGTGCCGGCGTCGATCAAGGCGCTGCAGGCCGGCAAGCACGTGCTGTCGGAAAAGCCGCTGGGCGTGACGGTGGAAGAGACCGAAGCCTTGAAGCTCGCGGTCGCGCAAAGCGGCAAGGTGCTGCAGGTCGGCCACATGAAGCGTTTCGACGCCGGCCTGCAGGCCGCCAAGTCCTTCATCGACACCGAGATGGGCGAGATGCTGGCCATCAAGGTCTGGTACTGCGACTCCACCCACCGCTACCCGATGACCGACGCGGTGCAGCCGCTGATGGTGACCAGCGCCGCGCGCAAGAAGCCCGCCGAAGACCCGAAGGCCGACATGCGCCGCTACCTGATGCTGGCGCACGGCTGCCACCTGGTCGACACCGCGCGCTACCTGGCGGGCGACATCGTCTCGGTGCGGGCGCGGCTGTCGGAGCGCTTCGGCGCGCGCTGCTGGTTCGTCGAGACCGAGTTCGCCAACGGCACGCTGGGCCACATGGACCTGACCGTGGCGGTGCGCATGGACTGGCACGAAGGCTTCCAGATCTACGGCCAGCACGGCAGCGTGCTCGGCAAGACCTGGAATCCCTGGTACTACAAGAGCAGCGACGTCGACATCTTCCACGAGAGCGACGGCACCACGCGCCGCGTGCTCGGCGCCGACGGCCACTTCTATCGCCGCCAGGTCGAGGGCTTTGCCGACGTGATCCTGCATGGCGCAGCGATGACCGGCGCCAACGTGCAGGACGGCATCGACTCCGTGCGCGCCATGGTGGCGATTGCGCGCAGCGCCGAGAGCGGCCAGTCGGTCCGGCTGGCCGACGTGGAAGGGGGCCTGTGATGCAGCTCGGCATCTTCTCCAAGACCTTCGACGGCAGCGACCCGGCCACGGTGCTGGCGGCCGTGCAGCGCGCGGGCTTCTCGGCCGCGCAATACAACATGGCCTGCTCCGGCCTGCCGGCGATGCCCGATGCGATAGCGCCCGGCGTGGCGCTCGCCGTCGCCGCGGCGGCGCGGGCACAGGGCGTGGCGATCAGCGCGGTCTCGGGCACCTACAACATGATCCACCCCGACATCGCCGTGCGGCAGGCCGGTCATGCCCGCCTGGAGACGCTGGCCGGCGCCTGCGCCGGACTGGGCACGCGGCTGATCACGCTGTGCACCGGCACCCGCGACGCCAAGGACCAGTGGCACGAACACCCCGACAACCACACCCCCGAAGCCTGGCGCGACCTGCTGGCCGCGATGGAGACGGCGATCGCGATTGCCGACAAGCACGACGTGCTGCTCGGCATCGAGCCCGAGCTGGCCAACGTCGTCGACTCGGCGCAGCGTGCCCGCGAGCTGATCGACCAGCTCGGCAGCCCGCGCGTGCGCATCGTGCTCGACCCGGCCAACCTGTTCGAGGTGGCGACGCTCGATGAACAGCGCCGCACCGTGTCGGCCGCGATCGACCTGCTGGCCGACCGCATCTTCATGGGCCACGCCAAGGACCGCCACGCCGATGGCCGCTTCGCCAGCGCCGGCACCGGCGTGCTCGACTACCCGCACTACCTGGCCTGCCTGAAGGCCGCCGGTTTCGACGGCCCGCTGATCACGCACGGCCTGAGCGCCGCCGAGGCACCGGACGTGGCCGTCTTCCTGCGGCGCGTGCTGGGCGAGACGGGCATCGAGGTGTCGGCATGAACGTCGAGCGCCTGGTGCAGCGCCCGCTGCAGCGCGCCGGCGTCACGCTCGCCGCCTACGACGCCGTGGGCGGCGGCGTGCCGATGGTCTTGCAGCACGGCCTGTGCGGCAGCGTGCAGCAGACGGCCGAAGCCTTCCCGGACGGCCCGGAGGACGACGACCTGCGCCTGCTGACGCTGGAGTGCCGCGGCCACGGCAGCTCGGCGCTCGGCGCTGCCACCGACCTGGGTCTGGCCACCTTCGCCGACGACGTCGCCGCGATGATCGAGGCGGCTGCGCTCGGCCCGGTCACGCTGGGCGGCATCTCGATGGGCGCGGCCATCGCCCTGCGACTGGCGGTGCGCCGGCCCGCGCTGGTGCGCAGCCTGGTGCTGGTGCGACCGGCCTGGGTGACGGCACCGGCGCCCGACAATCTGCGGCCCAACGCCGAGGTCGCCGACTGGCTGGCCCAGCTGCCGGCCAGCGAAGCCCGCGCCGCCTTCGAGGCCAGCCCGACCGCGCGCTGGCTGGCCGAGGTCGCGCCGGACAACCTGGCCTCGCTGCGCGGCTTCTTCGACCGCACGCCGCTGGCCGACACGGCCGAGCTGCTGCGCCGCCTCTCGGCCGACGGCCCGGGTGTCACCGCCGACGAGGTGCGGGCGATCCGGGTGCCCGTCACCGTGATCGGCCACGACGCCGACGCCCTCCATCCGCTGGCCCACGCGCACGCGCTGGCGGCGCTGGTGCCCCACGCACGCCTGCTGGAAATCACCCCCAAGGCAGTCAGCAAGACCGCTTACCTTCACGACCTGCACGCCGCCCTGCGGCAGCACCTCCGGAGCCTGACCTGATGTCCGCCATGACCCGCCCACCCGCCGACTGGTTCGACCGCCTGCCCACCGACCGCGCCATCGCCGAGTTCTCGGTCTGGTCGGCCGACCTGCTCCACATCGGCACCGACCTCGTGCGCATCGCCCCCTACGCCGACCTGCTGCACGTCGACGTGGCCGACGGCCACTTCGCGCCGGCCTTTCTGCTCTTCCCCGACCTGCTGGCGCGCGTGCGGGCCGCCAGCCGGGTGCCGGTGCACGTGCACCTGATGGTCAGCGATTCGATCCTGGCCTCGCAGATCGACCAGTTCGCCGATGCCGGCGCCGACGTCATCACCGTGCACGCCGAATGCGCCAGCGTGGCCACCGGCGCGCTGGACCACATCCGCGCTCGGGGCTGCATCCCCGGCCTGGTGCTGCGGGTGGAGACGCCGGTGAGCGCGCTGCAGCCCTACCTGGACCAGATCCAGTTCATCACGCTGCTCGGCACCGCCATCGGCGTCAAGGGCAAGGGCCTGCACGAGGACGCGCTCGACCGCCTGCGCGAGGCGCGCGCGATGGTCAAGGCGGCGGGGCTTGAAGGCCGCATCCGCGTCATCGCCGACGGCGGGATCCGCCACGAGACCGTGCCGCTGCTGCGCGCGGCCGGCGCCGAGGGCGTGGTGCTGGGCTCGCTGGCCTTCGGCGATCCGGATCTGGACGCGCGCATGCAGTGGCTGGCGGCGCAATGAACGCGCCGTCGCCAGCCACGTCGCCCGCGCGGGCACAGCGCCCCGCGGTCGGCATCGACCTGGGCGGCACGCAGGTGCGCGCTGCGCTGGTCGGTGTCGATGGCACGCTGCTGGCCCGCGCGGCCCGCGCGACCGATGTGGCCGGCGGCCCGCGCGCGGTGCTGGGCCAGATGCAGGCGCTGGTGGCCGAGGTGACGGCCGGTCTGGGCGGCCCGCTGGGCGACGCCATCACCGGTGTCGGCGTGTGCTCGCCCGGCCCGCTGGACGCGGCGACGGGCGTGGTGCTGGGCATCTCCACCCTGCCAGGCTGGGTCGACATCCCCCTGGCGGCCTGGCTGACCGAGGCGCTGCAGCTGCCGGTGGTGCTGGAGAACGACGCCGTGAGCGCAGCCATCGGCGAGTGGCGCTTCGGCGCCGGCCGGGGCTTGCGCGACTTCGTCTACGTGACGGTGAGCACCGGGATCGGCGGCGGCGTGATCGCCGACGGCCGGGTGCTGCGCGGGCGCCGGAGCATGGCCGCGCACATCGGCCACATGACGACGGCGCCGCAGGGCGAGGTCTGCACCTGCGGCAACCGGGGATGCTGGGAGGCACAAGCCTCCGGCACGGCGCTGGGCACCCTGGCGCGCCGCCATGCGGCCCGGACGTCCCGCAGCGCGCTGGCTGGTCTGGGCCATGCGCTGGAGTCGCGACAGGTCTTCGAGGCGGCGCGGTCCGGCGATGCCCTGGCGCTGGAGCTGGTCGCACGCGAGGCGGCGGAACTGGGTCTGGGCCTGGTCAATCTGCTGCACCTCTACAGCCCGGAGCGGATCGTGCTGGGCGGAGGCGTATCGAGCGGGTTCGACCTGCTGCACCCCGGCATCGAACGGCACATCCGGTCGTGGGCCCTGCCGCCGTTTCGAGACGTGCCGGTCGTGGCAGCCGCACTCGGGCAGAACTCGGGACTGATCGGCGCGGCGTGTCTGGTGCTGCACGGCTAGACTCGCCGGACCGCCACCACGGCCCAGTCCCCTGAACGCCCCATGTCGATGCCCAGTGCCGTCCGGCACATCAACGAAGTCCGTATCCTCGATGCGCTGTACCGCCAAGGCACCACCACCCGCGCCGATCTGGCACGGGAGCTCCGCCTGATGCGCTCCACCGTCGGCAACCTCGTGGTCGGACTGATCGAACAGGGACTCGTGTCGGAAACCGAGGTCACCGGCGCCGCGCCCGCCGGGCGCACCGGGCGTCCCGGACAACAGGTCCGGCTCCATGCCGGGCACGCCGCGTTCATCGGCGCGGACATCGGCGTCGGGCACCTGTCGGTGGTCGCACTCGACCTGCAGGGACAGCTGGTCTGCAGCCGCACCACCGCCTTCGAGCCCCGCCATGGCGACTTCGACACGGTGCTCGATGCCCTGGTCGGGCTGATCCGCTCCGTCATGGGGACACTGCCCGCACAACAGACCGTGCAGGGCATCTGCGTGACGGTCCCCGGCCTGGTGAACCACGAGGGCGTGGTGCTGCGGGCGCCGGTGCTGGGGTGGCAGTCGGTGCCGCTGCAGTCCCTGCTGGCGGCCCGGCTCGGCTGGACCGGCATGCTCCTGACGGAAAACGACGCCAACGCCTTTGCCGCCACCGCACTGTTCGGGCGCTCGCCCCAGGCCAGCGCCGACGCCCTGTTCGTCTACATGGATGCCGGCGTGGGTGGCGGGCTGGCCTCGCAAGGCAAGCTGCACCGGGGACACCGGGGCTATGCGGGTGAAATCGGCCACCTGCTCATCGGTGAGCGGGGCTTCGACCCCCTCACGGCCATCGAGGGATCGTTCGAGAGCTATGTCTCGCGCACAGCCGTGCTCGCACGGCACCGGCACCATGGCGGCACCTCGAACGGGCTGGCGGACTTCCTGTCGGCCGTGGCGGCCGATGAGCCCGCCGCCCGGCACACGTTGTCCGAGTGGGCCTGGTGGCTCGGCCGCGGCCTGGCCTCGCTGATCAGCGTGCTAGATCCCGGACGCATCGTGCTCGGCGGCCCGGTGTCGGTGCTGCACGCACAGGTCGAGTGCGCGGTGTTCGCATCGATCGTGCAGCATTCGGTGCAACCCTCGGCACCGCCACCCGCCATCGAGGTCTCCGCACTCGGTGCGGATGCCTGCGCCATCGGCGGCGCCCTGATGCTGCACCACGCCCACCTGTCGTTCGACGAGCGGATCGTCTACGGCGGCACCACGGCCGAGACCTGAGCCTGCGCACGGTCGCCGGAACTACCCGCAGTTGGGGGGGCTTCCCGCCGTGCGGCCGAACCTGGCTTGCGGCATGCTAGTCCCCACGGGTGTCACCACCCCTGACGTGTCTTCCGGAGGTTTTGCATGAGCCAACGCTGCACCGATCTCGTCTGCGCCGACCTCGGCCGATCGAGCGCCATCCCCATCGCGCGGATGCGCCACCTCTACCGGCTCGACGAGGTCGAGCGGCGCCTGACACGACTGGCGTCCAAGGACCACGAACAGCTGCGCTCCACCTACGAGCGCATGCTGGAAAAAGGCCCCGATCGCTTCCAGGTCAAGCCCTCCGGCCTGCCGGTGATGGACCACCTCTACGACGAGCTGCCCAACTTCCATCCCGTGCTCGACGACGTGCGCCGCCAGCTCGCCCTGTGCGAGGACAGCGGTGACGCGCTGGAGATCACGCCGATGCTGCTGCTCGGCCCGCCCGGCGTGGGCAAGACGCACTTCGCCCGCGAACTGTCGCAGCTGCTGGGCACCGGCATGGGCTTCGTCTCGATGAGCGCGCTCACCGCGGGGTGGGTGCTGTCGGGCGCGTCCAGCCAGTGGAAGGGCGCGCGGCCGGGCAAGGTGTTCGAGACGCTGGTGGACGGCGCCTACGCCAATCCGCTGATCGTCGTGGACGAGATCGACAAGGCCGGCGGCGAGCACGCCTACGACCCGCTCGGCTCGCTCTACAGCCTGCTGGAGCACGACACCGCGCACAGTTTCACCGACGAGTTCGCCGAGGTCGCCATCGACGCCAGCCAGGTGATCTGGGTCGCCACCGCCAACGACGAGCGCGCCATCCCCGAGCCCATCCTCAACCGGATGAACGTCTACGAGGTCCCGATGCCGGACGCGGACGCCGCCCGGCGCATCGCGCTGCGGCTGTACGCCGGCATCCGTGCCGCACACGAATGGGGGCAACGCTTCGACGAGACGCCCTCGGACGCGGTGCTGGAGCGCTTCGCCGAGATGGCCCCCCGCGAGATGCGCCGCGCGTGGATGACCGCCTTCGGCAACGCCAAACTCGCGCGGCGCACCACGATCGTGCAGGCCGACCTGCCCGACAGCGGTGCGGGCAAGCGCACGCCGATCGGCTTCGTGCACTGATTGCACGGATCCCCAGCCGCCGCCCGGCCCGGGCTCACGCCGAATCGGACGGTGGCGGTGCCGCGCCGTGTGGTCCGTAGGCCTGCAGCCCCGCCAGGTCCAGCACCCGCAGCCCGCCATACTCGATGCAGATCAGCTGCTGCGCCTGCAGCACGCGCAGCGCCTCGTTGACCCGCTGGCGCGACAACCCGACCAGGTAGCCGAGTTCCTGCTGCGTGATGCGCAGCACCTGGCCCACACCGGGGTAGAGCACCGGGTGGAACAGCGCCGAGAGGTTGCGCGCGACCCGCGAGTCCGGGTCGCCGATGCGGTCGATCTCGCGCGCGGCGATGAACTGGCCGAGCCGCTCGTTGAGCTGGTTCAGCACGAAGCGGTTGAACGGCAGGCTGTGTTCCAGCAGTTCGTGAAAGACCTCCACCGGGACACCCGCCACCACCGTGCGGCGCAGCGCCTGGATGTTGTAGCGGTAGGGCTCGCGCTTGAGCAGGGTGCCATCGCCGAACCAGGCCCCGGGGGGCAAGCCGGTGAAGGTGATCGGCGTGCCCATGGCGCTGTCGCTGCTCATCTTGAGCAGGCCGTCGATGACGCCGAACCAGCAGGTCGCCGGCCGACCGACCTGGCAGAGGTATTCCCCGGGATCGGCCTGCACCGCGCGCAGGGACTCCAGCACCCGCTGCCGGTGCGCCGGCGCGAGCGGCGCCAGCCACGGAATCTCGGCGATCTCGCGTCCGGTGGGCAGGCGTGCGCGCTCGCGCAGGGCAATCAGACTCATGCAGGTGGCCTCCAGAAAGGGAAACTCCGCTTGGGAATGTCCCCAGGATTGTCGTCAGGCCGACGATGCCTGCATAACGCGCCGAGCACGGCGCTTCTTGCACAGTGTCCCGCTTCACGAATTCTCCACCACCCATGCCTGCCGGATGGACTCGGTGACGCCCGGCACCCGGCCTCTGGCGTTGCCTTGAACCGCAGCCACTGAAGATGGTCAGCCTCCACGAACCGCCGCACGTTACGTAATTCCCGATGGGCACCCTGCCCGGAGTGCCGCTAGGATGCGGCGCACGCATCCGGAACCCTGATTTGTCCGCGTCACTGGAGACACCATGAAACATCTGATCACCGCCGTCGCGCTGGCCGCCCTGTCCCTGGGTGCCTCGGCCCAGACCTATCCCGGCGACAAGCCGGTCACGATCATCGTGCCGTTCGCGGCCGGCGGCCCGACGGACAAGGTGGCGCGCGATCTGGCCGAAGCCCTGCGCAAGCCGCTGGGCGGGCAGGTGATCATCGAGAACGTCGCCGGCGCGGGCGGCACGCTCGGCCACACCAAGGTCGCCAAGGCGAGCCCGGATGGCTACACCCTGCTGCTGGCCCACGTCGCGATCGCCACGGCACCGGCGCTCTACCGCAAGATGCAGTACGACGCGCTGACCGATTTCGAATACCTCGGCATGATCAATGAAGTGCCGATGACGCTGATCGCGCGTCCGAGCATGCCGGCGACCAACTACGCCGAACTCACCAAGTGGCTCGACGCCAACAAGGGCAAGATCAACCTGGCCAACGCCGGTCTGGGATCCGCGTCGCACCTGTGCGGCCTGCTGTTCCAGCAGAGCATCAAGATCGACATGACCACCGTGCCGTACAAGGGCACCGGTCCGGCCATGACCGACCTGATCGGCGGCCAGGTCGACCTGATGTGCGACCAGACCACCAACACCACCAGCCAGATCACCTCGGGCAAGGTCAAGGCCTACGCGGTCACGACGAACAAGCGCCTGACCACCGAGGGTCTCAAGAACCTGCCGACGCTGAACGAGGCCGGCCTCAAGGGCTTCAACGTCACGATCTGGCACGGCCTGTACGCCCCCAAGGGCACGCCGAAGGCCGTGCTCGACAAGGTCAACGGCGCGCTGAAGACGGCGCTGAAGGATGCGGATTTCGTCAAGCATGAAGAAGCGCTGGGCGCCGACATCATCAGCGACGCCCGCGTCCATCCGGCCGAGCACAAGAAGTTCGTCGAGGCCGAGATCGCCAAGTGGGGCCCGGTGATCAAGGCGGCCGGCCAGTACGCCGACTGAGACACGATCCGCGCGGGTCACAGACCAAGGGCCGCCCTGTTCGGGCGGCCTTTTCCTTTTGCCGGACGATTCAGCATCGATTCAGTCCGCAGGGATCCAATCAGCCTCCCGACATACCTGCCATGCCCCCGACCATGCACGTGCTGCTGCTTGAAGACGACATCGACCTGGGCCAGGCGGTCACCGACCATCTGGAGGCCGCCGGCCACCAGGTGCACTGGTGCAAGCTGATCGCCCAGACGCAGGAGCCGGGTTCCGCGGATTTCGCGCTGCTGGACCTCCAGCTGCCGGACGGTGATGCCCTCGGGCTGTTGCGCCAGTGGCGGGCGGCGGGACTGCGCCTGCCGGTGCTGGTGATGACCGCGCGCGACCAGGTCAGCGACCGCATCCGCGGCCTCGAAGCCGGCGCGGACGACTACCTCGTCAAGCCCTTCGATCTCGACGAGATGCTGGCGCGCATGTCGGCCATCCAGCGGCGGTCGATGCCCAGCCCGGAGATCAAGGTCCAGGACTGCGTGTTCGATCTGGCCAATCTGCGGGCCTGGCGGGGCGGCTCGGGGGTGGACCTGACCGCGATGGAGTGGACCGTGCTGCGGGTACTTTGCGGCCACATCGGCCGCATCTACAGCCGCAACGACATCGAATCGACGCTGGTGTCCGAGGGCCTGCTCGCGGGCGAGAGCAACACGCTGGAGGTCATCATCAGCCGCCTGCGCAAGAAACTCGGCGCCGCGCTGATCACCACCCACCGGGGATTGGGATACCGCCTTGACGCCTGACACGCGCCCCCCGGCCATGCAGGCCACCGCCGCCCCGACGCCCCGGCACAGCCTGGAGTCGCGGCTGCATGTGCGGCTGCTGCTGGTGCTGGGGGTGCTGTGGCTGGTGGCGGCGGCCAGCGCCATCTTCGAGGTGCGCAAGGAAACCAACGAGGTGCTCGATCTGGCACTGGCGGAGAACGCCGAGCGCCTGCTCACGCTGCTGCCGATACAGCCGACGACCGACCCGCGTGACGGGGAGCGGGCCCGGATCGACAGCATCGGGCTGCGGCGCGACAGCTCCGAGCCGATCGTCGTCTACCAGGTGCTCGGACTGGACAACCGGGTCCTGCTGCGCTCCGCACACGCCCCCGAGACCCCGCTCGCCCCCGGTGCCCGCGAGGGCATGAGCCTGCACGGCGGCTGGCGGGTGGCCACCGTGACGCACCAGGGCCGCCACGCGCAGTTCGCCGAAGCCGTCTGGCACCGGAACACCACGCTGCAGCGCGCCTCCCTGGCGCTGCTGATCCCCTTGCTGCTGCTGCTGCCGCTGGCGGCGCTGGCGCTGCACCTGGTGGTGCGCAAGACCTTCCAGCAGCTACACCCGGTGCAGGAGGAACTCGCCCGGCGCTCCGCCCACGACCTGCAGCCCGTCTCGCTGCAGGAAACCCCTACCGAGCTGCATCCGCTGATGGAGACGGTCAACGGCCTGATGGCGCGTGTGCAGGCGCTGCTGGCGGCCGAGCGGAGCTTCTCCGCCAAGATGGCCCATGAACTGCGCACCCCCCTGGCCGCAGCGCGCGCCCAGGCCCAGCGGCTGACCCAGGAAACCGACGATGCACGCGCCCGCGAGCGCTCCCGGACCCTGGTGCGCCAGCTCGATCGCCTGACCCACCTGGCCACCCGGCTGCTGCAGATCGCCCGGGTCGATTCCGGCGTCGCGCTGCAGCGCCACTCGATCGATCTGCGCCAGCTCGCGCAGATGGTGGTCGACGAATTCCCGCAATCGCGCGACCACACCCACCAGCTGCGGCTGATCACCGACACCTCGCCCGCGTGGGTCCTGGGCGACATCGACGCACTGGGCATCGCCGTGCGCAACCTGATCGACAACGCGCTGAAGCATGCGGGCAGCGAGGCCAGCGTGGTGGTGCGGGTGCAGCCCGACGAGATCTCGGTCACCGACGATGGTCCGGGCGCGCGGGGCGTGGATCTGGCCGCCCTGACGCGTCCCTTCGAACGCGGCAGCACCCTGGCGCACGGCAGCGGGCTGGGCCTGTCGCTGGTCCAGACCATCGCGCAGCAGTCCGGGGCGGAGCTGCTGCTGACCTCGCCCGTGTCGGACGGACGCGGCTGGCGCGCCCGCCTGTGGTTCAGGCCACCAGCGTGACGCGGGCGAACTTGCGCTTGCCGACCTGCACGACATAGGTGCCGGCGTCCACGCGCAGCGCCTTGTCGCTGATGGTGCAGCCGTCGATGCGCACACCGCCTTGCTCGACCAGACGCTGGCCTTCGCCGCCCGACGCGACCAGTCCGGCCTGGCGCAGCAACGCCGCGATGCCCAGCGGCGCGCCCGAGAGCATCACCTCGGGCAGGACATCCGGTACGCCGCCGCGGGCACGGTTCTGGAAGTCCTGCTCGGCCGCGTCGGCGGCCGCAGCGCCGTGGAAGCGCGCGGTGATTTCCTTGGCGAGCAGCACCTTGGCGTCCTTCGGATTGCGCCCGGCCTCGACCTCGGCCTTCAGCGTGGCGATGTCGGCCTCGCTGCGGAAGCTCAGCAGCGTGTAATAGCTCCACATCAGCGTGTCGCTGATCGACAGCAGCTTGGCGTACATCGCGTTCGCCGGCTCGCTGATGCCGATGTAGTTGCCTTTGGACTTGGACATCTTCTCGACGCCGTCCAGCCCGACCAGCAGCGGCATGGTCAGGATGCACTGCGGCTCCTGGCCATATTCCTGCTGCAGATGGCGCCCCATCAGCAGATTGAACTTCTGATCCGTGCCGCCAAGCTCCAGATCCGACTTCAGAGCAACAGAGTCATACCCCTGCATGAGGGGGTAGAGAAACTCGTGGACAGAAATCGGCGTGCCGGCCTTGAACCGGTTGGTGAAATCGTCGCGCTCCATCATCCGGGCCACGGTGTAGCGCGATGCCAACGCAATCATGCCCCGCGCACCCAGGGGATCGGACCACTCGGAGTTGTAGCGGATCTCGGTACGGGCCGGGTCCAGCACCAGGCTGGCCTGGCGGTAGTAGGTCTCTGCATTAACCTTGATCTGCTCGGCGGTCAAGGGCGGTCGGGTCGTGTTTCTGCCAGATGGGTCACCGATCATCGAGGTGAAGTCACCGATCAGGAAAATCACGGTGTGACCGAGGTCCTGCAGCTGGCGCAGCTTGTTGAGCACCACCGTGTGACCCAGGTGGATATCCGGCGCCGTCGGGTCGAGCCCGAGCTTGATGCGCAGCGGCTGACCGGTCCGGTGCGCGCGCTGCAGCTTGGCCACCCACTCCGCACGCGGCAGCAACTCCTCGCAACCCCGCAACGTGACGTTCAGTGCGAATTGCACGGCTTCTTCTATTTCACTTAAATCATGGAGCATGACGAAACGGGGGTTATTGGTTCGTAACGTTGGCACGTCTCGGTATACTGAATCAACTTCGAGAGTTGGCCCGAATTCTAGAGTGTTTGGTGTCTGTTCCAGAACAGAGCCGCCAGCACATCCAGGGGAGAGTACGGGGCCGAGAGATCCATCCGGACAGGTGCATCCCGCGCCCGTCACGAACCAAGAACAGACTCGTGAACAATCTGGGCGAAAAAGCGCGCCTGCATCTGGCGCACGCAGACCTCACCGTTCGTCGGCATCCCAAGACGTTCAGTGCCATCGTCACCGCCGTGCTGACGTTCAGCGGCGTGACCGCGTTCGGTGTGGCGCCGCTCAGCATGGTGGATTCGACGCCCAAGAACATCCAGCTCGTCACCGAATCCGTGTCGCCGGAAGGGTTGGCCGAACAGGCCGAGGCCCTGGCCGAGTACGAGATGCTGCTGCACCGCAGCGACCTCACCCGCTCCACCGACACCGCTGACACGCTGCTGCGCCGCATGGGCGTCTCGGACCCGGAAGCCTCCGCCTTCCTGCGCAAGGACCCGGTCGCCCGCACCATCCTCGGCGGCCGCCCCGGCAAGATGCTGCGCGCCGTGACCGAGTCGACCCCGGGCGGCGGTGAGCTGCAGGAGCTGGTCGTGCGTGGCCCCGCCAGCGACAACGCCCAGCGCGGCACCCACTTCACCCGCATCACCGTGCGCCGCACCGACCAGGGCCTGACGGCGACCAGCGAGCAGGTGCCGATGAAGATCGAGACCCGCAGCGGCGCGGCCACTGTCACGACCACGCTGTTCGCGGCCACCGACGAAGCCCGCATGCCCGACCACATCACGGGTCAGATGGCGGACATGTTCGACAACGACGTCGACTTCCGCAAGGAGATCCAGCCTGGCGACAGCTTCGCGGTCGTGTACGAAGCCATGACGGCCGACGGCGAGCCGGTCACCTGGGCCGGATCGACCGGACGCGTGCTGGCCGGGCGCTTCATCCATGGCAAGGAAACCCATGAAGCCGTCTGGTTCCAGGAGCCCGGCAAGAAAGGCGAGTACTACAGCCTCAAGGGCCAGGGCAAGCAGAAGGCCTTCATGTCGTCTCCGCTGGCGTTTTCCCGCGTGACCTCCGGGTTCGCGATGCGCTTCCACCCGATCTTGCAGACCTGGCGCGCCCACCTG